>Ga0268287_100019_pt1 | contig 207652 bp, 200 predicted proteins | sample MetcocultureR3M_FD_191348 | JGI IMG/M metagenome (GOLD analysis project Ga0268287, IMG submission 191348) | Soil microbial communities from Anza Borrego Desert, Southern California, United States - Methanotrophic co-culture R3-M | ecosystem: Environmental > Terrestrial > Soil > Desert | place...
TGGTCGGCGGCCCCGCCGAGAAGGGCCTCGCCCGGGAGATCGTTGAGGCGGGCGGTCCCGGCGTGCGTGACCTCACCGGCACCGATCTGCGCAACGGCGTCCTCGCCATGGCCGCGGCCGGCGTTGCGATCTCCAACGATTCCGGCCTGATGCACATCGCAGCCGCCCTGGGCACGCCCACCATGGGGGTTTTCGGTCCCACCAGCCCCTATCTGTGGGCACCGCTCAACGGCCTCGCCGCGACCGTTGTGCAGGACAGGGAAGTGCTGTCCTGCCAGCCCTGCCAGAGCACCATCTGCAAGATGAATGATCATCGCTGCATGCGGAATATCGCGGCCAGCGAGGTGGTGAAGATTGCGGAGCGGGTGCTGGGGGAAGCCGGGGCAAGGGTGACGAGCTGAGGCGATCGTGGCTCACGCCAATGATGGCATCCTGCCACTGTTTTGCCCGACGAGTCAAAATTTGATTCGAAAAATCCGCAGTCCGCCGAACTCTCCGCCAAACCCTTGATTTTGCTGACCCGGCTACTGTGCATGGGGTTGTTTTCGTGTTTTTGTTTGCGCTCCGCGAAAATCGCCCGAGAGCAGCGGCCGATAGACCTCCGCGATCCGCGCTGCTTCGGCATCGAGGCTGAAGCTTGCCAGCACCCGCGCCCGCCCGCGCTCGCCCATCGCGGTGGCTGCAGCCACATCGCGCATCAGCGGCTCAAGGGCCGCGGCGAGCGCATCGGCATCGCCGGTCGGGATCAGCACGCCGGTGACGCCATCCTCCACGACGAGCTCGGCCGCGCCGGCGCGTGCGGCAACGAGCGCGCTGCCGGCCGCCATCGCCTCGATCAGCGTCAGGCCGAAGCCTTCGTTGCGCGAGGTGAAGGCGTAGATCGTCAGGCGCTGATACCAGCGCTGCACCGCCTCGATCGGCAACTCGCCGGTGATGACGATGCGCGATTGCAGGTTGGCGGCTTCGATGCGCGTCTTCAAGTCGTTGGCAAAGGGCATCTGCTCGGGCGTGACCTGCCCGACGATGACGGCGGTGAAATCCGGATAGTGCGGCAGCAGGCGGCACATCGCCTCGACGAACAGATCGGTGCCCTTCTGCGCACGGACGCGGCCGAAGCAGCCGATGGCCTGGCGGCCCGGCAGGCCGCTTTCGGCGAAGGCAGCAGCGCGATCCATCGGCGGTGCATAGACCTCGGTGTCGACGCCGTGCGGGATCACCGTCGCCGCCACCTTCAGGAACGACGCCGAGACATCTGACGTCGCGATGATCGCATCCATGCGCCGGATCAGCCAGCGCGTGATCCAGCTGTGGTGCCGCTGCGCCGCCGAGGTGAATACCAGCTTGAGCGGCCAGCCGAACGCGCGCAGCACGACGCCTGCGATCATCTCGTTGTTGCGGCGCGCATGCCAGATCAACGGTCGCCTGCGGCGCCACAGCTTCAGAAGATCCGCAATGCCGAGTCGCCCGATCCCCTCCGGCGCATCCGAGCCGAACCACGCCGCGCGATAGAGTTTCGCCACCCGCGGCGCCACCATTCGATTGGTCGCGGTGACCCCGGAATAGCGCCTGTGCAGATTTGGCACGATCACGTCGAGATCGCCGGGGGAGTTCGTCACGTCATGCTCCGTTTCGCAAAGTCCCTATACGCAACATTAAGCATAGTGACCAGTTCAGCTGTGCCGATACCCCCTCTTCACCACGCAAGCGCTAAGTTTGCGCGTTGATCTGAGACGGGTGAGATCATGGCTGTGCTAGTCACCGGCGGCGCCGGCTATATTGGAAGTCACACGGTCCTGGCGCTGGCGGAAGCCGGCGAGGATGTCGTCGTGATCGACGATCTCTCCACCGGATTCTCCACCTATCTGCCGGAAGGCGTGCCGCTGTTCATCGGCGACGCCGGCGACGAGAACCTGCTCGAGGGCGTGATCGCCCAGCACGACATCGAGAGCATCATTCATTTCGCGGGCTCAGTGGTCGTGCCGGACTCGATGCGCGATCCGCTCGGCTACTATCGCAACAACTTCACGACCGCGCGCAACCTGCTCAACGTCGCGGTCAAGCGCGGCATCGGCCGCTTCATCTTTTCCTCGACGGCCGCCGTCTACGGCAATCCGGACCAGGTGCCTGTGCCCGAGCACGCGCCGACCCGGCCGCTATCGCCGTACGGCTCGTCGAAGCTGATGACCGAGATCATGCTGCACGACGTCGCGGCGGCCTACGGCATGCAGTACGTGACCTTGCGCTATTTCAACGTCGCCGGCGCCGATCCGCAGGCGCGCATCGGCCTCGCGACGGTCGGCGCGACGCATCTGCTCAAGATCGCCGTGGAAGCCGCGACCGGCCAGCGCGCCAAGATCGACGTGTTCGGCACCGACTATCCGACCCCGGACGGAAGCTGCATCCGCGATTTCATCCACGTCACCGACCTGTCGCAGGCCCATCGCTCGGCGCTTGCCTATCTGCGCAACGGCGGCGCCTCGATGACGCTCAATTGCGGCTATGGCCGCGGCTATTCGGTGCTGGAGACGATCGACGCGGTGCGCCGCGTTTCGGGCCGCAGCTTCGCCGTGCAATACGCGCCGCGCCGGCCTGGCGACATCATGACCATGGTCGCCGACACCAGCCGCATCCGCGGTCTGCTCGACTGGAAGCCGCAATACGAGGACCTCGAGACCATCGCAGCACACGCGCTGGCGTGGGAGGACAAGCTGTTCCGCGAGCGCCACGGCGATCTCCGCCACGCCGTCTCGGCCTAGAATCGTCCCAAGCGCAAGCCCTTAATTGGGCTTGAAAAACCCCGCTTGAGCGGGCACAGAGGCCCATCGATCCCTGACGCGCGGGCAGGCTTTGTCCTGCGCCGTCAATGGACACCTGATGGCGCAGTTTCCAAAGAAAATCACCGACGATCCCTACGCGGCAGCGGTCCTGATCCGCCGCCTGATCACGGAACAGGGCATCGTCTATTGGCGGCGCTACCTCGTCGCCTTCGCCCTGATGGCGCTCGCCGCAGGTGCGACCGCCGGCGCGACCTATGTGCTCGGCCAGGTCATCAACCAGGCCTATGTCGACAAGAACGTCCCGGGCATCGCGATGTTCTCGGGCATCACCGTAATCCTGCTCTTCATCAAGGGCGTGGCGACCTACGGCCACATGGTGATCCTGACGAAGATTTCGAACGCCATCCTCGCCACCAACCAGCGCCAGCTCTTCGCCAAGCTGATGCGCGAGAGCGTCGGCTTCTTCTCCGAGCGGCACTCCTCCGAGTTCCTGGCACGGCTGACGGCCGGCGCCAAATCCATCACCGACGTGCTCAACATGCTGGTCAACGCCATCGGCCGCGACCTGTTGATGCTGCTTGCCATGATCGGCGTGATGGTGTGGCAGGATCCGCTGATGTCCTTCATCGGCCTCGTCGCGGTGCCGCCGGCGATGCTGGTGCTGCGCAAGCTGGTCAAGCGCATCAAGGGCCTCGCCTTCAACCAGTTCACCGGCACCGCCGACATCATGGAGACGATGCAGGAATCGCTGCAGGGCATCCGCACCGTCAAGGCGTTCACGCTCGAAGAGACCATGCAGAAGCGCATCGACGAGAACATCGCGGTCGTCGAACGCAACGCCAACAAGATGGCCCGCGTTGCCAACCGTTCCAACCCGCTGATGGAGATGTTAGGGGGCTTCGCGGTCGCCGGCTGCCTGATGTACGGCGGCTATGCCGTGGTCGCGCTCAATGCCACGCCCGGCGCGTTCTTCTCCTTCATGACCGCGTTCCTGATGGCGACCGAGCCGGCCAAGCGGCTGGCCAGGCTCAACATCGACCTCAACAGCCAGCTCGTCGGTGCGCGCATGCTGCTCGAGATCATCGACAGCCCGGCGAGCGAGTATTCCGACGACGACAAGCCGGCACTGAAGCTGTCCGATGCCCGGATCGAGCTGCGCGACGTCAGCTTCTCGTATCGCGATGGCGAGACCGTGCTCAACCGCATGAGCTTCGTCGCAGAGCCCGGCAAGGTCACCGCTTTGGTCGGCCCCTCCGGCGGCGGCAAGTCTACGGTGCTGGCGCTGCTCTTGCGCTTCTACGAGGTGACGCAGGGCGACATCGTGATCGACGGCCAGTCGATCGGCGCGGTCTCGCGCAAGTCACTGCGCGCGCAGACCGCCTATGTCGGCCAGGACGTCTATCTGTTCCGCGACACCATCCGCAACAACATCGCCTTCGGCCGACCCGGCGCGGGCGAGGACGAGATCATCGACGCGGCGAAGGCGGCCTGCGCGCATGATTTCATCATGGGCTTCCCGCTCGGCTACGACACGCCCGTCGGCGAGCATGGCACGCAGCTGTCCGGCGGTCAGCGCCAGCGCATCGCGGTGGCGCGCGCGCTCATCAAGAACGCGCCGATCATCCTCCTGGACGAAGCCACCGCCGCGCTCGATTCTGAATCCGAGCGCCAGGTGCAGGAAGCGATCGAGCATCTCTGCCAGAACCGCACCACCATCGTGATCGCGCATCGCCTGCACACCATCATGCACGCGGATGCGATTCTCGTGGTCGAGGGCGGTGAGATCGTCGAGCAGGGCCGGCATGACGAACTGCTGCGTCGCGGTGGGCGCTATGCGTCGTTCTTCCGGCTGCAACATCACGATTCCGGTGCCCTGGCGCCGATCAGCGCAACGGCATAGAGTTCCTCATCAACCTCAAGAGCAGCGAGATCCGCGATATGAACGCCGCCTCCTACGTCATCCCGCTTCCGCCCCAGGCTTCGCTTCCCGTCGTTGGCGAGAGCGGCCGGTATCCGGTGCGCCGCATCTGGTGCGTCGGACGCAACTATCTCGAGCACATCCGCGAGATGGGCAATGACGAGCGCGCCCCGCCGTTCTTCTTCGCCAAGCACGCCGACATGCTGGTGCCCGACGGCGCCACCATTCCCTATCCGCCGCTGACCAAGGACCTGCATCACGAGGTCGAGCTGATCGTGGCGATGAAGAGCGGTGGGCTGAATATCCCTCCCGAGAAGGCGCTGGACCACGTCTACGGCTACGCCGTCGGCATCGATCTCACCCGCCGCGATCTCCAGATCGCCTCGCGCAAGAAAGAGCGCCCCTGGGAGATCGGCAAGTCGTTCGACTATTCGGCGCCCTGCTCCGCGGTTCAGCCGGCCTCGAAGATCGGCCATCCCTCCAAGGGCAAGATCTGGCTGACCGTCAATGGCAAGGAAGCGCAAAAGGGCGACCTCACCGAGCTGATCTGGAACGTGCCTGAGATCATCTGGCAGCTCTCGCAGCAAGTGAAGCTCGCGGCCGGCGACATCATCATGACGGGCACGCCGGCGGGCGTGTCGCAGCTCCAGCCCGGCGACAAGCTCGAATGCGGGGTCGACGGCGTCGGCACGCTGAAGGTAAGCATCGGTCAGCCGGAATAGCTGCGCGGCGTCAAGCTCAGAAGGCCCCGGAGGTGTCCGGGGCCTTTTTTATTCAACGCAACGCCGACCACACGATGAGGCCGAGGATCAGCACCGTGAGCGAGTATTTCAGCGTATAGTAGACGTTGCGATTCCACTCCTTGACTTTGCGGCTGGCGAGATGGATCTCGTAGAGCTTGCCGAACACCTTGTTGAGCACGCCGACATTCTCGCCCTCGACGTTCTGCGTCGCCGATGCCTTGACGATGTGATGGCTGACCCAGCGGTTGATGGCGGTCATGAAGCCGTATTTCATCGGGCGCTCGACGTCGCAGAACAGGATGATGCGGTTGACGTCGGTCGCGTTCTCGGCGCTGTGGATGAAGGTCTCGTCGAACATGAAGGCCTCGCCGTCGCGCCAGACGCATTCGACGCCGTCGACGAGGATCCGGCACTTGTTCGAGTTCGGCGTAACCAGGCCGAGATGATAGCGCAGGGAGCCGGCGAAGGGATCGCGATGGGCCCCTAGCTTGCCGCCCGGGGGCAGCACCGCAAACATCGCGCCGTGCACGCTCGGGATCGCGTTGAGCAGCTCAACCGTCTTCGGGCACAGCGTGCGCGCCGAGGGCAGGAAGTCGTCGTACCATTTCAGGTAAAACCGCTTCCAGCCGCTCTTGAAGAACGAGTAGAAGCCCCAATCGTTGTTCTTCGCAGCGGCGCGGATGAAGCCCTCGTCGAACAGGCGTACCGCCTCGTCGCGAATGGTCTCCCAATTCTCGCTGAGCGGCTTGAGCTCCGGAAACTGCTCGACCGAGATCACCGGCTTGTTGGGCACGGCCGAGCCCGCATACATCAGCACGTTGTAGGGCGCGAGATAGGTCGAGTGGTCGCCGAGCTGGCGCGCGAAACGCAGCCGCTGCTTGCCGCGAAAGTGAACGTAGATTGTCGAGGCCGCAAGCACATACAGAACGACGAGTTGCGGTGCAAAAAGCTGTTTCAGCATTCCCCAGTTCCCGAGTGACCCAGCCGGGGACGTCATCTACTCCAGCCGCACCCGAGCGACAAGATATTCGCCACTGGGTTGTAGTCACGCCGGAGAGAGCGACGGGATGGAACTTGGGGCCGAATCGCGAGACGAGCGAATCAGGCCCGCGACAGCGCCTGGAGCCCCTTGAAGGTCAGGCGCTTGGGATCGGTGACGCCCGCCAGGTAAAGCCGGCGGATGAAGGCAATGACGGCTTCGCGGTCGCAATCGGTCAGCGCGACGACGGCGTCGACCGCGATCTTCTGGGCTTCCATTGGGCTCACCTCGGCCTTGCGAGTAACCCCGGCCGAGACAGGCTAGGACTCATGCGTTAAATCCGCGTTAACCGTCCAGGAACCATCGCCGATTCAACCCAAGCGCGGTATACGCAAAACAACGCATTGTCGGTGCGATCACGAATATCGCATCACACCGTCGTCGATCCGGCCGAAGCGCAGGGAGACAATGTCGAGCGCGTAGTTCTGATACAGCCGCCACGGCCGCTTCGAGCCCTGCTTCGGCATCTTTGCGATCGAGCGCTGCACATAACCGGATGTGAAGTCGAGCGATGGCTGCAGGGTGACGTTCGGGTCGTCATTGTGCGGCATGCATTGGCGGAAATTGTGCCGGTCCATGTAGTTGATGAGCCGGCAGACATATTCGCAGGTGAGATCGCATTTCAACGTCCATGACGCATTGGTGTAGCCGAAGGCGGAAGCCATGTTCGGCACGTCGGCATACATCATGCCCTTGTAGGTCAGCCTGCTCGCGAAATCGACGGCGCGGCCGTCGACGCTGACCTCGAGACCGCCGACCACCTGGAGCACCAGCCCGGTCGCGGTGACGATGATGTCGGCGGCAAGCTCGCGGCCATCCCTGAGGCGGATGCCGTCGCGCGTGAACGTATCGATCTCGCTGGTGACGACGGATGCGCGCTGCTCCCGGATTGCCTTGAACAAGTCGCCGTCAGGCACCAGGCACAACCGCTGATCCCAGGGATTGTAGCGCGGCGTGAAATGGGTGGCGACGTCATAGTCGGGACCAAGGGCCATCTGCACGCCCTTGAGGATGAGGTCCTTCACCTTGGCCGGCCGGCGCCGGCTGAGCTGGAAGAAGAACATCCCCCACATCACGTTGCGCCAGCGGATCAGATGATAGGCAAGGCGCGCCGGCAGATTGCGGCGCAGCTTGTTGGCAACGGGATCCTGCGCTGGCCTCGACACCACATAGGTTGGCGAGCGCTGCAGCATGGTGACGTGCGCCGCCGTCTTGGCGAGCTCAGGCACCAGCGTCACCGCGGTCGCGCCCGAACCGATCACGACGACGCGTTTGCCCGCATAGTCGATGTCGTCGGTCCATTTCTGCGGGTGTACGACGCGGCCGGCGAAATCCGTCACGCCCCTGAACTCCGGGGTGTAGCCCGCCTCGTATTTGTAATAGCCCGAGCACATGAACAGGAAATTGCAGGTGAACCGCACGAGCTCGGCAGCGCCTTCGCCTGAGATGCGCTCGGCTTCCACCGTCCAGCGCGCATCCGCCGTGGACCAGCAGGCACGCTTGACGCGATGGCGGAAGCGGATGTGCTTGTCGATGCCGTTCTCGACGGCGGTCTCGCGCACATAGTTCAGGATCTGCGGCCCGTCCGCAATCGCCTTCGGATCGGTCCACGGCTTGAAGGAATAGCCGAGCGTGAACATGTCGCTGTCCGAGCGTATGCCGGGATAGCGAAACAGGTCCCAGGTGCCGCCGATGCAGTCACGCCCCTCCAGGATGACGAAGCTCTTGCCGGGGCACTTGGTCTGCAAATGATAGCCCGCGCCGATGCCGGACAAGCCGGCACCGACGATCAGGACGTCGAAGTGTTCTTGTTGCATGGTTTCCTCCGCCTGCGCGGATTGTCCGCCCGTCGCTGCTGGCCGTCAATTGGCAATCAGCCGCGCAACAACTGCAAAGCGAGTTGAATTCCAAGCGCCGAAACAAGAAAGCCCCGGATCGCTCCGGGGCTTTGCGTCGATGGGCGGTCGAACCAGCAGATCAGTACCGGTAGTGGTCCGACTTGTACGGGCCTTCCTGCTTGACGCCGATGTAGTCGGCCTGGTCCTTGCGCAGTTCGGTCAGCTTCACGCCGATCTTGGCGAGGTGCAGGCGCGCGACCTTCTCGTCGAGCGTCTTCGGCAGCACGTAGACCTTCTTCTCGTACTTGCCGTCTTTGTTGTTGGCGAACAGCTCGATCTGCGCCAGCGTCTGGTTGGTGAAGGACGCCGACATGACGAAGGACGGATGGCCCATGGCGTTGCCGAGATTCACGAGGCGGCCTTCCGACAGCATGATGATTCGGTGCTTGTCGGGGAATTCGATCTCGTCGACCTGCGGTTTGATGTTGGTCCACTTCAAGTTACGGAGAGCCGCGATCTGGATCTCGTTATCGAAGTGCCCGATGTTGCACACGATGGCGCGATCCTTCATCGCGCGCATGTGCTCGATGGTAATGATGTCCTTGTTGCCGGTGGCGGTGACGAAGATGTCGGCTCGGGGCGCGGCGTCTTCCATGGTCACGACCTCGTAGCCTTCCATCGCCGCCTGCAGCGCGCAGATCGGGTCGATTTCCGACACCATGACGCGGCAGCCGGCCTGGCGCAGCGACGCCGCCGAGCCTTTGCCGACGTCGCCGAAACCGGCGACCATCGCAACCTTGCCCGACAGCATCACGTCGGTGCCACGGCGGATGCCGTCGACCAGCGATTCACGGCAGCCATAGAGGTTGTCGAACTTCGACTTGGTCACGCTGTCGTTGACGTTGATGGCCGGCCACAGCAGCGTGCCTGCCTTCTGCATGTCATAGAGACGATGCACGCCCGTGGTCGTCTCTTCGGAAACGCCCTTGATGCTCTTGGCGATCCCGGCGAAGTAGCCCTTCGGCTTCTCCTTGAGCTGCTTCTTCAAAAGCGCGAAGAAGACTTCCTCTTCCTCGGAGCCGGGCTTGTCGAGGAAGGCAGTGTCGCCGTTCTCGGCGCGCAGACCGAGATGGACGTACATGGTGGCGTCGCCGCCGTCGTCGAGGATCATGTTCGGATGACCGCCACCGTGCCAGTCGAATAGCTTTGCGGTGTAGTCCCAGTAGTCGGTCAGCGTCTCGCCCTTGACGGCGAACACGGGAATGCCGGCGGCGGCGATCGCGGCCGCGGCGTGGTCCTGCGTCGAATAGATGTTGCAGGACACCCAGCGGATGTCGGCGCCGAGGGCTGCAAGCGTTTCGATCAGCACAGCGGTCTGGATGGTCATGTGCAGGGAGCCGGCGATGCGCGCGCCTTTCAGGGGCTGCTTCGGGCCGTACTCCTCGCGGGTGGCCATCAGACCGGGCATCTCGGTCTCGGCGAGCGAGATCTCCTTGCGGCCGAAATCGGCCAGCGAAATGTCCTTGACGATGTAGTCGGTGAAGCCGGGCTTCGCGTTCATAGGGGGTTCCTGTTTGTTTGGCTCGTCATTCCGGGCACTCGTGAAAACGGGCGAACTCGGAGCCGAAGGATCAAGATCCCGGGGCGTGCCGATGTGGCGGCGCCCCGGAATGATGCTAGAGACTACAGCGCGCGCTTGAGCTGCTCGACGAGGTCGGTCTTCTCCCAGGAGAAGCCGCCCTCGTTGTCGGGCGTGCGGCCGAAATGACCGTAAGCAGAAGTACGTGCGTAGATCGGGCGGTTGAGGTCGAGATGGGTGCGGATCCCGCGGGGCGTCAGATCCATCGCCTGCGCCACCGCCTTCTCGAGCTTGTCCTCCGACACCTTACCGGTGCCGTGGGTGTCAATGTAGATCGACAGCGGACGCGCCACGCCGATGGCGTAGGCAAGCTGCAGCGTGCAGCGGTCGGCAAGACCGGCGGCAACGATGTTCTTGGCAACGTAGCGCGCAGCATAGGCCGCCGAACGGTCGACCTTCGTAGGGTCCTTTCCGGAGAATGCGCCGCCGCCATGCGGAGCCGCACCGCCATAGGTGTCGACGATGATCTTGCGGCCGGTCAGGCCGGTATCGCCGTCGGGACCGCCGATGAAGAACTTGCCGGTCGGATTGATGTGCCAGATCGTCTTCGGCGTGATCCAGTCCTTGGGCAGCGCCTCGCGCACATAGGGCTCGACGATGTCGCGGATCTGCTTGGACGAGATGTCCTCGATCAGGTGCTGGTGCGAGACCACGATCTCGCGCACGCCGACCGGCTTGCCGTTCTCGTACTGCACGGTGACCTGGCTCTTGGAGTCCGGACCCAGCACCTTCTCCTTGCCGGAGTGGCGGGCTTCGGAGATCAGGCGCAGGATCTTGTGGGCGTAGAAGATCGGCGCCGGCATCAGATCAGGCGTCTCGTTGGTGGCGTAACCGAACATGATACCCTGGTCGCCCGCGCCTTCTTCCTTGACCTCGCCCGGCTGCAGCGCATCGACGCCCTGCGCGATGTCGGCCGACTGCGGATGCAGGAGGATCTCGATGTCGCAGGTCTTCCAGTGGAAGCCTTCCTGTTCGTAGCCGATGTCCTTGATCGCGTTGCGGACCACGCTCTCGATCTGCTCGTTGGTCACCGACTTCGGACCACGGGTCTCACCGGCGATCACCACCTTGTTGGTGGTCGCGAGCGTCTCGCACGCGGCGCGGATCTGCCAGGGATCGATGCCGGCCTTCGGCCCTTCACGATAGAACAGGTCGACGATCTCATCGGAAATCCGGTCACAGACCTTGTCCGGATGGCCTTCGGAGACGGACTCGCTGGTGAAGAGATAGGACGCGCGCATCAGTAACCCCTTGTTCCGCCACTAGCCGGCGGGCGTTTGCGATGTTTACTTTGAATGATGTCAATCACGCCGGCGCGAGATGACGTAGGATTCGTCGAGAAACCAGAGTCCGTTGTATTTTCGCAGCACGTCCCTGGCGGCATCCAGGGTGCGGCCGTTTTGAGTCATTTCCGTCAACCGGTCGTCCTCAATCTGAGCGACATACACCGCCGCATTCCACGCTGCAAAGGCCGTCGAGGTTCCGATTGTGCCGGTGACCTCGTTGGGCAGCGCTTCCATATCATACCTGAAGATCGAACGGTTATCCGCGTAGGCATTAAAATTTAAGTCGCGGCCCACCGATCCAAGTTCATACTTAACTGCACGCAGTAGCTCATGACGGCTGACCGAGAAAGGATTTTCTCCAGGCCAGATCGCCTGGATCATTTCCATGCCCGGATCCTGGCCATGGGAGTGAATTCCGATCAACCGACCGCCCGGCCGAAGCGCTCGCGCCAGAGGCGCGATGATCCGCTTGGCCCGGAAATTGACGGAGGACAGAGCCCGATAGGGTTGAGATGCGATGACAAGGTCGAAATTGGCTTCGGCCTGGCCCGGCCGCGGAATGGTCGAATCCAGCAGGAACCTGTGGTCTTCGCGGTAGAGCACGAGGACGACCGGCCGCTCGTAGAGCGGCATGGCCGTCCGTGGGCTGATGGCCGCGCGCCAATTCTGCTCCAGGAACGGCCTTAACTCGGCAATCTGCTGCTCGAACTCGCCCGACGAAGCGCCGCGAAGCGGGACTTCGTGCCACACGGTAGCGGCCGCCGCTGCAGGCGACGCCGGCGTGAGCCAGGGCGCTTCCGCATAGAACATGTTGGTAAAGACGAATACCGACGCCGGATGCTCAAAAATGCGGTCAGGTACCTTCTCGAGCGTGAGGCGCAGATCCTCGAGACTGAGTTCCTTCCCGGCGACGTAGAACGGCATATGCGGGAAGCGCTGGTGCGTCGCGCGCAGCACCCGCGCCAGCACCGTGCCGTCGCCGACCCCGGCGTCAAACAGGCGCAGCGCCGGAGGTCGCGGATGGATCGAGGCAAGCTCCAGGGCGACCCTGTCCGCGATCACACGCTTTTCGCTGCAGGTGTGGACGAACAGCAGGTATTTTTGGCGGTTCTCGAAGAAGCGGAAGTTTCCGCGCGGATCACGCTTTTCCGGCGGCACCTGGAGCCCCCGCGGCGGCGGAGCGCCGCCGGCCATCGACGCCGCCATATAGGCCTGGATTCGCTCGAGCGTGTCGATGGTGATGCGCTTGCCCTCGCGCAGGCGATGCACGAGCTTCCCATCGTTTACCGCGCGCCGGCCGAACGTCGATTCCGCCATGTCCGCCTTCCGGCAGAACTCGGTGATCTGGCTCAGGATTTCGTCGTTCTTCATGCGGTGGGAAAGCCGTGGGCAGGGCGATTGGGTTGCTCGGACGTAGCAAATTCTGCCCACTCTGGGAATAGCGGATCGGGCGCCGGGTATATGCGCCGGCGAACGTCCCCTGATTCGGCACGCGAGCGCGCCGGTGAAGCGACCCGAGGGCGAAGGCGCGACGCGCGGCTGTCGAAGCTGACGCGGTGGGGCTGAGGGATCGGCCACGAAGAACGAGCAGCCGAGCGCTCGAACTCGTCACTGCTGGGCGAGGTTCATCTGGCGGAGAAATGAGGTCGGATTGATCTTGATTGCCATGTTGTTCGCCACAACGCTGAGCTGTCGTGCCCGGCTTGACCGGGCAATCCAGTGCTCCGTGACGCCAATGATTGACCCGAGAAGCCGCAGCGTACCGGACTCCCCGCTTTCGCGGGGAATGACGGTGAGTATGCAGTGAAGGCTCGCGGTACTCGTGCGCCGGAGCGCGTACGCCTTAGTTCCCCCACACTTCCTTCGCGATCTCGACCGCGAGGCTGAGCTTGGCCCATTGCTCTTCCTCGGAGAGGATGTTGCCCTCTTCCGTCGAGGCGAAGCCGCATTGCGGAGAGAGGGCGAGCTGCTCCAGGGGAGCGAACTTGGCGGCTTCTTCCAGGCGGCGCTTGATGTCGTCCTTCTTCTCGAGCTCGCCGAACTTCGAAGTGATGACTCCGACCACGACGACCTTGTTGCCCTTGGGCAGGAAGCGCAGCGGCTCGAAGCCACCGGCGCGATCGCTGTCGTATTCGAGGAAGTAGCCGTCGTAATTGGTGCCGGCCAGCATGGTCTCGGCGACCGGCTCGTAGCCACCCGAGGAGATCCAGGTCGAGCGGAAATTGCCGCGGCAGACATGCGTCGTTACCACCATGTCGGCAGGCTTTTCGGCCAGCGCGTAGTTGATGATGCGTGCATAGATCTGCTGCAGACCGTCCGGATTGTCGCCGCGCTCGCGCGCCTTCTGCAATTCGTCCTGCGAGCAGAGATACGCCCAGACCGTGTCATCGAACTGGAGATAGCGGCAGCCCGCGTCGTAGAACGCCTTCACGGCCTTGCGGTAGGTCTTGCCCAAGTCTTCATAGAAGGCGTCGAGATCGGGATAGACGTCCTTCGAAATCGACTTGCGCCCGCCGCGGAAGTGCAGCACCGCCGGCGACGGGATCGTCATCTTGGCGGTGACATGCGCCTGGTCGGCGCACTTCTTCAGGAAGCGGAAGTGGTCGAGCATCGGATGATCGTCGGGGAAGTCGAGCTTGCCAATCACGCGGACCGCGTCGTGACGGGTTTGCACGCCCGCGAACTGAATGCCGGTGTCGGGGTGGAACAGCTCGCAGCCGGTCAGCTTCGCCAGGAAGTCGAAGTGCCACCAGGAGCGGCGGAATTCGCCGTCGGTCGCGAGCTTGAGCCCGATCGAGGCCTGCTTGTGCACGACCTTCTCGATCTCCATGTCCTCGATCTTGCGCAGATCGTCCTCCGAGATTTCGCCCTTCTCGAGACGAGTGCGGGCTTCCTTGATCTTGGCCGGACGCAGGAGACTGCCGACCTCGTCGGCGCGGAAGGGGGCTCTGGTTCGCTGCATTCTTTACTCCCAAAGGTTTTCTAGTGGGCCGCCGTCCCTGTGACGCCGAGGTGGCGCTCCAGGACCGACGGGTCGGCCTTCAGCGCGGCGCTTGGGGCATCATGGACGATCGTTCCGCGCTCCAATATCACAACGCGATCGGCCAGCCCCAAAATCTTTTGGGCATTCTGCTCGACAATGATCGAGCAGATCCCGCCTGCCCGCGTGATGCTGCCGATCGCCTTCAGCAGTTCCTCGACGATGATGGGAGCAAGGCCCTCCGTCGGCTCGTCGAGCAGCAGCACTTTCGGATTGAGGGTCAGCGCGCGGCCGATCGCCAGCATCTGCTGCTCGCCGCCGGAAAGCTGGTTGCCGAAATTGCTTCGCCGCTCCTTCAGTCGCGGGAACATCTCGTAGACCTTCTCGACGGTCCAGGGACCCGGCTGCGCCACCGCGGTCATGTTCTCCTCTACCGTGAGCGAGCGGAAGATGTTGCGCTCCTGCGGCACCCAGCCGATGCCGGCACGTGCCCGCTGGTCAGGCCGGAGCAAGGTAAGATCCGTGCCGGCGAGCGCAATCGAGCCGGAGAAGCGGCGGGTGACGCCAACGATGGAGTTGATCAACGTCGTCTTGCCGGTGCCGTTGCGGCCGAGCAGCGCCAGCACCTGTCCCTCGGCAAGGCCCAGCGACATGTTCGGTAGGACCACCGCCTCGCCATAACCGGCGCGAAGTGAATCGATCGCGAGCAGGTCAGGCATCGACCGCTTCCCCGCCGAGATAGACGGCCTTCACCTGCGGATCGCGCGCGACCTGCTCAGGTGGCCCTTCCGTGAGCAGAGCGCCCGAGACCAGCACCGAGATGCGGTCGGCAAAGGAGAAGACGAGGTCCATGTCGTGCTCGATCAGGAGTACGGTCACATCGCGCGGCAGCGCGCCGACCACGGCAAGAATGTCATGGCGTTCGCTCTCGGGCACGCCGGCGGCCGGCTCGTCGAGCAGCAAGACGCGCGGCTTGCTTGCGATGGCGACCGCGATCTCGAGCAGCCGCTGCTTGCCATAAGGCAGCGTCACGGTCTGCTCGTTCATGACATCGAGCAGATGGAAGCGCGCGAGCAGATCGGCGATTTCGTCGTTGACGTCATTGCGCGTGCCCATGCGCCGCCACCAGTCGCCGCCATGGCCGAGGCGCTCCGAGACCGCGAGCCCGATAGTCTCGAGCGGAGTCAGGTCAGGATAGAGCTGGTTGATCTGGAAGGTGCGCGACAAGCCACGCAGCACGCGCTTGTGCACGGGCAGATCGGTGATGTCCTGGCCCTCGAGCAGGATGCGGCCCGAGTTCGGCTTGAGCACTCCGGTGAGCTGGTTGATGACCGTGGTCTTGCCGGCCCCGTTCGGGCCGATCAGCGCGTGGCGGGCCCCCTGCTCGACCTTCAAGGACAGATCGCGGGTGACGCGCAGGCCGCCGAACTGCTTTTCGAGGTTCTTCGTTTCGAGCGCGATGGTCATGCGTCGCCCTCCGGCACAGCGACGACAGCCTTGCGCCCGGCGACCAGCCTGATGATCAGATTGGGCACATAGAGTACCCACCGGTGCAGGCGCTGGCGGCCGACCAGCACGATCACGACCAGCACGAGGCCGATCCAGAATTGCCAGTATTGCGGGGTTATGGTGGAGAACAATTCCTGGAGCAGGCGGAAGACAACCGCGCCGATCAGCCCGCCATAGAGATAGCCGGTGCCGCCAATGACGAGGACCAGCATCAGGTCGGCGGATCGCTCGAAGGCAAAGACATCGAGCGAGGCGATCGCGGTGGTCTGGGTGAACAGCGCCCCCGCAATGCCGGCATAGAACGCTGCCAGCGTATAAACCGCGATCAGGCGGCGGTTGACGGGGATGCCGATCGCGGCGGCGCGCAACGGATTGTTCTTGATCGCGCGCAGTGACAGGCCGAACGGCGAATGCACGACGCGGCGTGCGAACAGGAAGAGCAGGAACAGCACGGCCAGCGAATAGAAGAACCCCGCCTTGCCGAACATGTCGAACGGGATCTGGCCGAAAATCGGCTGCATCTCGATGCCTTGCAGGCCGTCGGTGCCGCCGGTGATGTTGGAGAAGCGTTCGGCGAGCGCCTCCAGCAGTAGGGCGATGCCGAGCGTCACCATCAAGCGTGTCAGGTCGACGCCGCGGATCACGAGGAAGCTGGTGGCGAAACCGAGCACCATGGCAGCAAGGCCAGCGGCGATCAGCGCGAGCACCGGCTCATTGATGATGCCGTGAAGTGCGAGAAGGCCCGCCGCATAGGCGCCGACGCCAAAGAAGGCGGCGTGGCCGAGGGAGACGATGCCGGCATAACCCAAGATGAGATCGAGCGACATCGTGAACAGCGCCAGCCGCAGGATATCGGTCATGATCAGGTAGCGAGACGGAAACAGGAACCCGCAGGACAGCACGATGAGCCAGAAGGCAATTTCACCGTAATGCCAGCGCGCCTGGCGCTGGGCGTTATAACCAACGTCGGAAGCAGCGCTCATCGGCGAACTCAACGCGCGGCCGTGCGACCGAACAGGCCGTTCGGACGCCAGATCAGGATCACGATCATGATGGTGTAGATCACGAACGGCCCCATCTTCGGCACGTAATACTTGCCAGCGACGTCGCCGATGCCGAGCAGGAGTGAGGCCAGGAACGGGCCGGTGATCGAAGAGGAGCCGCCGACGGTGACCACGATCAGGAAGTAGATCATGAATTTCAGCGGGAAGTATGGATCGAGGCCGAGAATCTCGGCGCTGAGCGCGCCGCCGAGGCCGGCAAGTCCGCAACCGAAGGCAAAGGTGAGCGCGAACACCTGCGGCACGTTGATGCCGAGACCGCTCGCGGCGCGGGGGTCGTCAACCGCTGCGCGCAGGCGACTGCCGAACCGCGTCTTCGCCAGCACCAGCTGAAGCGCGATGGTAAGCAAGCCGCAGATCACGATGATCATCAGCCGGTATCGGCCGATGCCGACGCCGAACAGGTCGAACTGGCCCTGAAGCGCGGCCGGCAGATTGATGAACACCCGGGACGAGCCCTGGATGTAATCGACGGCCGCAACCGACATGAAGGTCAGGCCGATGGTAAACAGCACCTGGTCGAGATGACTGCGCGCGTAGAGGTGGCGGTACAGCGTACGCTCCAGCGCAATGCCAATCGCAGCAGATGAGACGAAAGCGAGCGGCAGGGCCGCGAAGAACGGCCAGCCCATCCTGTTGACCAACACCATACAGACGTAGCCGCCGGCCATGGCAAACGCGCCGTGGGCAAGATTGACGAAGTTCATCAGCCCGAGCGTGACCGCAAGTCCGCAGGCGAGCACGAACAGCAGCATGCCGTAGGCAACGCCATCGAACAGGTTGGTGAGGATTGCGGTCATCGGGAGCGGAAAACCCCTGGGTCATCACTCGTCATTCCGGGCAGCGCTGGGCGCTGAACCCGGAATCTCGTTTCAGCAATTGCGATATCCCGGTTTCGGTCCAATGCGCCCCCGGGATACCCTGCTTTCGCGCGTCACTTCTTGGTCTTGCCGAGATCCTTGACGGCTTCGAACGTCGCAAACTCGACGTTGTAGAGTTCGCCGTCGACCTTCTCGACCTTGCGGATGTAGATGTTCTGCACGATGTCGCGGGTCTCGGGATCGATCGAGATCGGGCCGCGCGGGCTCTCCCACTTCTGGCCCTTCATGGCTTCGATCAGCTTGTCGCCGTTGGTGTCGCCGCCCGTCTTCTTCAATGCCTCGTAGATCAGATGGATGCCGTCATAGCCACCCACAGCCATGAAGCCCGGACGGTTGCCGAAAGCCTTCTTGTAGGCTGCGACGAAATCCTTGTTCATCTGCGAGGGATGCGCCGCGGAATAGAGATGCGCCGTGACGGTGCCGAGCACGGCATCGCCCATGTTGTTGAGCAGGTCGTCGTCCGTGACGTCGCCGGGCCCGATCACCTTGATGCCGGCCTTGTCGAGCCCGCGCTCGGCATACTGTTTCATGAAGTTGCCGCCTTGGCCCGCCGGCACGAAGACGAAGATCGCGTCGGGCTTGGCGTCCTTCATGCGCTGGAGAAACGGCGCGAAGTCAGGGTTTTGCAGGGGAACCTTGACCTCTTCGACCACCTCGCCTCCGCCGGCCGTGAAGTGCTGCTTGAAGAAATTCAGCGCGTCGTTGCCCGGTGCGTAGTCGGAAGTCAGGGTTGCGACCTTCTTGATGCCGTTCTTGGCGGCCCAATCACCGATGATGGTCGAGGACTGCGCCAGCGTGAAGCTGGTGCGAACGATGTAAGGCGAACGCTCGGTGATGATGGAGGTGCCGGCTGCCATCACGATTTCCGGAATCTTGGCCTGCGTGGCCAGCGGCGCGGCGGCAAGCGCGGCCGGCGTCACGCCGAACCCGGCGATGAAATTGACCTTGTCGTTGACGATCAATTCCTGCGCGGCGGTCTTGGTCTTGTCCGGGATCGCGGCGTCGTCCTTGACGATGATCTCTATCTTCTTGCCGGCGACGGTGTCGCCCTTCTGCTGCATGTAGAGCTTGATCGCGTTCTCGATCTGCTTGCCGGTCGAGGCTTGGCCGCCGGTCATCGGCAGGATCAGACCGATCTTGACGCTGTCCGCGGCCTTGACTGGCGCGAGACCGGCAAGGCCTGCAATGGCCATAACGGCAGCAGCCCAGGTCGCCTTACCAATCGCCCTATGAGACAATTGTTTGCGTTCGAACATCAGATGTCCCTCCCCTTCATTCCTGACTCTTGTGCCTGGACCGAGTGCCCGGTCCTTTGCCTCAACCGTTGGCTCTGCGCGGAGTGATCGTCGCGCACCACATGGGCGTCTTTCGCGCCCTCCTTGTCAATCGGACGTTTGGCGACTCTTCGGCGCAAGCCGTGACCGTCGTATGGAAGCATGCCACGGCTTACGCCGGGATAGCTCGAGCACCCCGGATGCGGCCGCCGTCATTTGTACGAATGTACAAAGAAAATGAACTTGTCAATAAAACCCTTCCGTCGCACCGATTTGTGTTGGGCTCGAACCGCGCCTCGCAGTTTAGAGGTGCGGCGGGCCAAGCGGATGGAGAATTGCGTCTTTCTTTTGCAGTATTTGTACATCCGCCTTCCTTGGCTCCGCGCATTTGGTAATATATTACCTACCTCGAATAAGTCTATTTTACCTTGTTGATGGCTACTCTCCCGTCCGCCGGCTCAGCTGGCGCCAGATGATCGAATGCGTGCGCGCTCACACAATGCCCAGGAATTTTCGTTCCGCCCTCGCTATCGTTGCGCTTGCCGCTGGAATGTCGGGCTGTGGGACGGTCAACGAGAGGCTTTCCGCCGGGATGGGCGACTACGTCCCGCAATGGGCCGGGGGCCTGCCGGCCGATGCTCCGCCGCGTCCGGGCACACCGCAGTACGACGCCTACATGAGGGAACGCGAACGCAAGCGGCTGCTGCCGGCGGCGGAGCGCGAAAAGGAGGAGCAGTCGCAGAAGGGTGCGACGGGCACCACTTCGGGCAACGAGATGCGTTGACCCGCCGCCGTTGTTCCAGGGCGATGCGTCAGCATCGAAAACCCGCAATCTCGAGATCTCCGGATTCGCGCTTCGCGCGCTCCGGAATGACTTCCACCTAATCCACGAACACCACCGTCTTGCGGCCGTTAAGGATGACACGATCGTCGAGATGGTAGCGGATGGCCCGTGCCAGCACGCGGCGCTCGATGTCACGGCCCTTGCGAACCAGATCTTCCGGCGTGTCGCGATGGCTGATGCGCTCGACGTCCTGGTCGATGATCGGCCCCTCGTCGAGGTCGCGCGTCACGTAATGTGCGGTCGCGCCGATCAGCTTGACGCCGCGCTCATGCGCCTGGTGGTAGGGCTTTGCGCCCTTGAAGCCCGGCAGGAACGAGTGGTGGATGTTGATGCAACGCCCCGACAGCTTTCCCGAGAGATCGTCCGAGAGGATCTGCATGTAGCGGGCGAGCACGACGAGATCGGTCTTCGTCTTGCCGACGAGATCCATGATCTGCCCCTCCTGCTCGCGCTTGGTCTCCTTGGTGACAGGCAGGTGGTGAAACGGAATGCCGCCGAAATCGAGTCCGGCATAGACCTCGCGCGGATGGTTGGACACGATCGCGGTCGGAATCATCGGCAATTCGCCAGTGCGCCAGCGGTAGAGGATGTCGACCAGGCAGTGGTCGGATTTCGACACGAGCAGCATCACCTTGCGATGCGTAGCGCGGTCGCGCATCTGCCACTCCATGCCGAAGCGCTCGGCGATCGCGGCAAAGCCGGTCTGGAGCGCCGACAATTCCACGGCGAGGTCGGCCGCTGTGAACACCACCCGCATGAAGAACTTCCTGGTCTCGACGTCGTCGAACTGCTGGGCGTCGAGGATGTTCTGTCCATTGTGGGCGAGGAACGTCGAAACCGCCGAGACGATGCCGGGACGATCCGGACAGGACAGGGTCAGGACATATTGATGGTCGGGCATGGCTCTCGATGAAGGTTTGTGCAGCGGAACTATCTGCGATTTGCGCCCTGCTCTAGCATCGACCACGCCCTTGCGCCAATCCCGCGCCCAGAGTCAGGATGAACGGACGATTGCGAATTCTGACCGGAGCATACCCATGGCCGACCGCTTGAACGGTTACCGTATCCTAATCCTGGAAACGCGGGAGGAGGCGCAGTTCTCGAAGCTCCTGGTCGAGCAAGGCGCCGAGGTCGTGCAGTGCCCGATGTTCACCATTCACGATGCAGCGGACCCCGCCCCGGTCGAAGCCTGGATCCACCGTGCGATCGACCAGCCATTTGACGATCTCGTGCTGATGACGGGCGAAGGTCTGCGTCGGATCATGAAGCTCGCCCGCGCCCGCGGGCTCGACTCCGCCCTCGTCTCGGCGCTTGCCAAGACCCGCAAATTCACCCGCGGCCCGAAGCCGGGCAAGGCGCTGCGCGAGATCGGTCTCGAGGCGCAGCAGACCACCGAAAAACCGACCACCGAAGGCGTGATCGACATGCTTGCCAAGCTCGACCTGAACGGGCGGCGCGTCGGCCTTCAGCTCTATCCGGACAAGGACCACCGCGCGCTGACCCGCGCACTGGCCGCGCAAGGGGCCGAGGTCGACACCGTGCTGCCCTATGTCTACGATTCCAAGGCGGCGGATGCGAACATCGTCGCCGCGATCGACGACATCGCCGCAGGCCGGATCGATTCCATTGCCCTGACCAATCTCGGCCAGGTTCGCCGCCTGATCGAGGCAGCGAAGGCGCATGGCATCGAGGCGCGTCTTCGGGCCGGGCTCGAGCGCACGCTGATCGCCTCGGTCGGCCCGGCCGTCTCCGGTGAGCTTGCCGCGCATGGGCTGCGCACTGACGTCTCCCCGCCAGAGGACGCCTATTTCATGCGTCCCTTGATCTCGGCAATGGCCGCAACGCTGGCCGAGCGGAAGCCGACGACCGACAGATAGGAGCTCAGCGCGGGAGCGGCATGCGGCAGTTCAGATTGACACGCGCGTCGCCGGCCCTACCTTGCGGGAAATGAAAAGAAATCACACGGGCAGGGAATCGCCGTGACACGAGCCGTCGCGCCTTGAGCACAGCACGAACTTCTGCGCTCGCGCCATTCCGCATCCGCAACTATCGCTTCCAGTGGCCCTCCGACCTGCTCACCTCGTGGGCGTTCGAGATCGAGACGTTGGTGCTCGGCTGGTATATCCTGGTCGAAACCGGCTCGGTGCTCCTGCTCACCGTACTCGCTTCGCTCCAGTTCGTCGGAACACTGGTTGCGCCCGTATTCGGGATGATCGGCGACCGCATCGGTCATCGCGATCTCCTCGTCGCGATGCGTCTTGCTTACACGGCGCTGTCGTCGACCATCATGGTCCTGGCCCTGACCGGTCATTTGTCGCCGCTGAGCGTCATGATCATCGTCGCGATCATGGGCGTGATCCGCCCGTCGGATCTCGGCGTCCGGGGCGCACTGCTTGCCGAGATCATGCCGGCGGAGCAGCTGGTCGCCGCCATCAGCGTTGCGCGCACGACCCAAGACAGCGCGCGGATCGCCGGTGCGCTGACGGGCGCCGGCCTTTTTGCCGTCCTCGGAATCGGTCTCGTGTATGTGGTGATCGCCTGCCTATACCTCGCAGCCGCACTTCTCATGCTCTGCCTGACCCGGCCGAAAAGGACCCTCACCACGACCGATCTTCCGGCAAACAGTCATTTCGTTTCCCGTTTATTCGGCGACCTCAAGGAAGGGATCGTCTACGCCTGGAATGGGCCGGGAATGCGCGCAGCGCTGTGCGTCGCCTTCCTTGCCAATCTCACCGCATTTCCCTTTACCGGCGGATTGTTGCCCTACATCGCGCGGGACATCTTTCATACCGACCAGACCGGCCTCGGCTACCTCTCGGCAAGCTTCGCCATCGGATCTCTGATCGGCTCGATCACGCTCAGCCTGGTCAGCGGCGTACGCATTGCCCGGCTTTTGATCGGTGCGACGCTGGCCTGGTACGCCATGCTGCTTGTGTTCGTCGAGGCCGGGACCTTGCCGGTGGCCATGGCCTGCCTCGTTCTCGCCGGCATTGCCCAGAGCATGTCGATGATCTCGGCCGCCGTGATCCTGATGCGGGCAGCGAGCGCGCATCTGCGCGGCCGCGTCATGGGCGTGCGCATGATGGTGATCTACGGCCTGCCCATCGGACTGCTCGCGGCCGGCAGCCTGATCGACATCATCGGCTATTCCGCGACGGGTGCGCTCTATACCGTCGCAGGGTTCGTCGCGATGTTGGCGATCGCCGTGCGCTGGCGCGCCGACCTCTGGCCGGTGCACGCCCCCGCCAATGCACGCTAGTCCCCGTACCCGCGCAGTCGCTCGATGTCGAGGATGGTGACGCCACCATATTCCAGCCGCAGCAGCCCCTCTTTCTCCAGCCGGTTGAGCGCGCGATTGGCGTTCTGGCGGGACATGCCGGACAGCGCCCCGATCTCCTCCTGGGTGATCTCCAGATGCGCGGTCGATTCCGGATAGAGGATCGGGTTGAACAGCGAAGCAATGCTGCGCGCGAGGCGCGCGGTGGCATCCAGGGTGCGGTTGACCTCGAGCATACCGATAAACTGACCAAGCCGCTCATTAAGCTGGCGGACCAGGAAGCGGTTGAAGCCGACGCTGTTCTCGAACAGCCACATGAAGGCACTGCGTTCCATCAGTGCGACGCGGCTGTCGCGCAGTGCGACCACGTCATAACGGCGCGGCTCGTTCTTGAGCACGCTGCCCTCGCCGAACCAGGCCCCCGCCGTCAGCCCGGCAAGGCTGGTCTCCTTGCCGTCGCGCGAGACCCCGCCCATGCGGGCAAGGCCGCTCACCATGCCGGCCCAATAGCCAAAGATGTCACCGCGCATGAACACGGTCTCGCCGGTGCCGTAGGACCGCTCCGTGATTCCGGCACGCGCGACCTCGATTTCCGCTGGCGCAAGCTCGCGCGACCAGGCGGCGACGCGCTTCAGGTGATCTTCTGAAATCATGATCTCGCGGCCAGCCGCACCGTTTTGTCACTCCGCCTTCTGCTGCATTGCAGCATGATGATTTCGACCGCCATTCGACCAAAGATGAAGGCCGCAGCCGCCCAACAAACTTTGTCGCAGAATTGTCAGCCGGGAGACATTTCAAAATAGCGCTTTCCCCTATTGAGAGCCACCTTGGGCGATACGGCTCTCGGGCCCAAACGGGATCGAGAGTGGCGCCGCGCCGGTCGAGACCATCTGCTGCATGGCCTCACCGCGACCGCCGTACTAGGATCGCCCGACAGAACGGACGAAGAGCGCCGAAAAAAGCGCCGTGACCGGGAGGGATTCGTTTGGTGGCTACCAGTCTTGAAGTGCGCGGCGTGTCCTTGCGATTCGGCGGCGTCCGTGCGCTGACCGACGTCAGCTTCGCCATCGGGGAAGGCGAGCTGTTCTCGATCATCGGCCCCAACGGCGCCGGCAAGACCTCGATCGTGAACTGTATTTCCGGTCGCTACAAGCCGACCGAAGGCCAGCTCTTCTACCAGGACCGCGACATCACGGGCTTGACGCCGAACGCCCGAGCTTCGCTCGGCATCGGCCGCACCTTCCAGAACCTGGCGCTGTTCCACCACATGAGCGTGCTCGACAACATCATGGTCGGCCGCCATCACCTGCTGAAGAACAATTTCCTCACGGGCTCGCTGTACTGGCTCACCGGTGCGCGCAAGGAAGAGCTCGAGCACCGCCGCAAGGTCGAGGAGATCATCGACTTCCTCGACCTCCAGTCGGTGCGAAAAGCTACCGCCGGCACCCTCTCCTATGGCCTGCGGAAGCGCGTGGAGCTTGCCCGCGCCATGGCGTTGGAACCGCGCCTCATCCTCCTCGACGAGCCGATGGCCGGCATGAATTTCGAGGAAAAGGAAGATATGGCCCGTTACATCGTCGATCTCAACGAGGAGTTCGGGATGACGGTGGTGATGATCGAGCACGACATGGGCGTGGTGATGGACATCTCCCACCGCGTCATGGTGCTCGATTTCGGCAAGAAGATCGCCGAGGGCGATCCCGCGGCCGTGCTCGCCGATCCCCACGTCAAGCGCGCTTATCTCGGCGAGGAGGACGAGGTGCTGGTCGATCCGGACGATGCCCGGCCGGCGCAGGAGAGCGCGGCATGATGGACTACGCAGGCCGCGTCGCGCAGGCTGATACCTATCCCAAGATGCTCCGGCTCAACGCCAGGGAGCACGGCAACGAGATCGCCCTGCGCGAGAAGGATCTTGGGCTGTGGCGCATCTTCACGTGGAGCGACTACCAGACGCGGGTGCGCGACTTCGCGCTCGGTCTCGTCGAGCTCGGTCTCGGCCGTGGCGATGTCATTGGCATCATCGGCGACAACCGGCCGGACTGGGTCGCCGCGGAAGTGGCGACGCACGCCATCGGGGGTCTCAGCCTCGGGCTCTATCGCGACGTGCTGGACGAGGAAGCATCCTATCTCCTCAACTATGGCGAGGCGCAGCTCGTCTTCGCCGAAGACGAGGAGCAGGTCGACAAGTTGCTCACCCTCGCCGACCGCGCGCCGAAGCTGAAGCACATCATATATTCCGATCCACGCGGCATGCGGAAATATGACGATCCCAGGCTGATGTCGGCGGACAAGTTTGCCGAGCTCGGCCGGGCACGTGCAGCGCGCGAGCCGGAGCTTTACGACAAGCTGGTCGATGCGACGAAAGGCGAGGACGTCGCGATCCTCTGCACGACGTCAGGCACCACCTCGCATCCGAAACTTGCGATGCTCGCGGCGGGCCGCGTGCTTGGCCACTGCGCGACCTATCTCGCCTTCGACCCGAAGGGACCCGACGACGAATACGTATCGGTGCTGCCGCTGCCCTGGATCATGGAACAGGTGTACGTGCTGGGCAAAGGCCTCTTGTGCCGGATGAAGATCAACTTCGTCGAAGAGCCCGACACGATGATGAACGATCTGCGCGAGATCGCACCGACCTTCGTGCTGTTCGCGCCCCGCGTCTGGGAATCGATCGCCGCCGACGTGCGCGCCAAGGTCATGGACGCCACGCCGTTCAAGCAGCGCCTGTTCGACATCGGCATGAAGTCCGGCCTTGCCGCGCTCGAACAGGGCAAGCGATCCGGCTTTGCCGATGCGATCCTGTTCCGCGCGCTGCGCGACCGCCTCGGCTTCACCCGGCTGCGCTCGGCGGCAACCGGCGGCGCCGCGCTCGGCCCCGAAACCTTCAAGTTCTTCCAGGCCATGGGCGTGCCGCTGCGCACGCTGTACGGCCAGACCGAGTTGCTTGGAGCGTACACGCTGCATCCCGAAGGCAAGGTCGACCCCGATACGACCGGCGTGCCGATGGCCGATAGTGTCGAGATCCGCATCGACAATGCCGATGTTCACGGCGTCGGCGAGATCGTGGTACGCCATCCGAACATGTTCCTCGGCTACTACAAGAATCCCGAGGCCAGCGTCGCCGACCTCAAGGACGGCTGGCTGTGCTCCGGTGATGCCGGCTATTTCAACGACAAGGGGCAATTGGTCGTCATCGACCGCATCAAGGATCTCGCCGAAACCTCGCGCGGCGAACGCTTCTCGCCGCAATTCATCGAGAACAAGCTGAAGTTCTCGCCCTATATCGCCGAAGCCGTGGTGCTTGGCGCCGGCCGCGACGCGCTCGCGGCGATGATCTGCATCCGCTATTCCATCATCTCGAAATGGGCGGAGAAGAACCGACTGTCGTTTACGACCTACAGCGACCTCGCCTCACGGCCCGAGGTCTACGCGCTGCTCCGGAAGGAAGTCGAGACCGTCAACGCCACGCTGCCGCCGGCCCAGCGCATCTCGCGCTTCCTGCTGCTGTACAAGGAGCTCGATGCCGACGATGGCGAGCTCACACGCACGCGAAAGGTCCGCCGCAGCGTCATCAACGAGAAATACGAGGGCATCATCGACGCCATCTACAGCGGCGTCTCCGACATCCCCGTCGACACCGTAATCCGCTTCCAGGACGGCACCACGCAGCGGGTGCGCACCACGCTCCGTGTGGTGGATCTCGGCGGGCATGGGCACATGGCGGAGGCAGCGGAGTGACACAAGGAATCGCCAAGCGCCGGCTTGACCCGCGCATCCATCCACTTCCGAACACGCTTTCTTCCGCGTCGATGGGTTGCCGGGCCAAGCCCGGCAATGACGAATTGGGTCAATTGGCATGAACACCGCCTTTCTCATCCAGCTCCTGGTCAACGGCCTCGTGGTCGGAACGCTCTATGGCGTGGTCGCGATGTCGTTCGTGCTGATCTACAAGGCGACGCAGGTCGTCAATTTCGCGCAAGGTGAATTGCTGCTGGTCGGGGCCTGGGTGTGCTGGGCGCTGCTGGCGAAATACCAAGTGCCGTTCTGGATCGGCATGCCGATCACGCTGGTGTTCATGTTTATGTTCGGCATCGCCGTCCAGGTCCTGATTCTGCGGCCGATGATAGGCGAACCCATCATCTCCGTGATCATGGTGACGATCGGCCTGTCCACCGTGCTCCAGGCGACACTAAAATGGATGTTCGGCGTCAACCCGCAGCCGTTTCCGCGCGTGTTCGAGAGCCAGTCCGTCAGCTTGTTCGGCCTCCAGATCCAGACCGTCTATGTCATGAGCCTCGTCGTGTCGGTCGCGATGATGATCGGCATGGCCTGGTTCTTCCGCGCTTCGAAATACGGCCTCGCCATGCGCGCCACCGCCTTCAACCAGCAGGTCGCCCAATCGCTCGGCATCTCGGTGAAGAGCGTATTCGCGATGGCCTGGGCGATCTCGGCAACAGTCTCGGCCGTCGCCGGCGTCGTCGTTGCCGTCGTGAACGGCGTGTCGTCGGGCCTTGCCGCCTACGGCATCAAGGTGTTCCCGGCGGCAATCCTCGGCGGGCTCGACTCCATCGGCGGCGCCGTGCTCGGCGGCATCATCATCGGGCTGCTCGAGAATGTCGCGCAATATGTCGACAGCGAATACCTGCACTGGGGCAATCTCTACGAGATCGCGCCGTTCTACGTCCTCATCATTGTGCTGATGATCAAGCCCTATGGCCTGTTCGGCACCCATGACATCGAGCGGATCTGACCCATGGCCGGCCCTGCCCTCATCCCTGCTGGTGACTTCCGCACAACCTACGCCGCGGACACCACGATCTTTCCGACCACCACCAGCCGCAACTTCGCGATCGCTGGCATTGCTCTGCTGTGCCTCGCGCCGCAATTATTCAGCGGCTACTGGCTCAGCATCCTGATCCAGATCGGCATCTTCTCGATCGCGGCGCTGGGCCTCAACATCCTGGTCGGTTTCACCGGCCAGATTTCGATCGGGCACGCCGCCTTCTTCCTGCTCGGTGCCTTCACCTCGGCCTACATCTCCAACAACGCGCCGATCCCGGTGTTCTTCGCGATTCCGCTCGCAGGCCTCGTCACCGCGCTTGTCGGACTGATCTTCGGCATCCCGGCCGCGCGGCTGAAAGGCCTCTACCTCGTCATCGCGACGCTGGCGGCGCAATACATCCTGCTCGACTTCTTCTCTCGTGCCGAATGGTTCTCCGGTGGCTCGGTGCCGGCGAGCGCCGAGCCGTTCTCGATCTTCGGCTACACATTGCGCGGCGACCGGCAATACTTCTACGTCGTGCTGGCCTACGTGCTGGCGAGCTACGTTCTGGTCACCAATCTGATGCGCACGCGCGACGGCCGCGCGCTGGTAGCGATCCGCGACCATTATCTCTCCGCCGAGATCATGGGCATCAATCTCACCAAGTATCGTACGCTCTCGTTCGGGCTTGCCGCCTTCTTCGCCGGCATCGCCGGTGCGCTCTACGCACACTACCAGCTCGTGGTCTCCCAGGAAGGCTTCGGCATCGAGCGCTCGATCCTGTTCCTGGCCATGATCATCATCGGCGGCACCGGATCGATCATAGGTACGCTGATGGGCACCGCCTTCGTGGTGCTGCTGCCCGAGGCGATGGAGTTCGCCAGCCACTATCTCAAGGGCGGCGCGATCGACAAGGCGCTCTCGCTCAACAACAACATCACCTTTCTGCGCGAGATCGCGATCGGGGTGATCATCATTGCATTCCTGATGTTCGAGCCTGACGGCCTTGCGCATCGCTGGCGGCAGATCAAGGCGTATTGGAAACTCTACCCGTTCTCGCATTGAGCGCGGGCAACTTCACTTAAACAATAAACAAGGAGGACCGACCCATGAAGACAAAGTCACTTTTGAGCACAGCATCGCTCGCTCTTGCGATCGCGGCTTTCTCGGCCGGCGCGCAGGCACAGATCGCCATCGGGCATCTTGCGGACTATTCCGGCGGCACTTCCGACGTCGGCACGCCCTATGGGCAGGCCGTCGCCGATACCTTCGCCTGGGTCAACAAGAACGGCGGCGTCGGAGGCAAGCAGCTCAACGTCGATACCAACGACTACGGATACCAGGTGCCGCGCGCGATCGCGCTCTACAAGAAATGGTCGGCGCCGGACACCAAGGTCGCCGCGATCATGGGCTGGGGCACCGCCGACACCGAGGCGCTGACCGGCTTCCTCGCTCAGGACAAGATCCCCGACATGTCCGGGTCCTATGCCGCCGCCCTCACCGATCCCGAAGGCATCAGCGGCAAGGCCAAGCCCGCGCCCTACAACTTCTTCTACGGCCCGAGCTATTCCGACGCGCTGCGTGCGATGCTGATGTGGGCGGCGGAGGACTGGAAGGCCAAGGGCAAGTCCGGCAAGCCGAAATTCGTGCATATGGGCGCCAATCACCCCTATCCTAACGCGCCGAAGGCTGCCGGTGAAGCCATGGCGCAGGAGCTCGGCTTCGAGGTGCTGCCGCCGCTGGTGTTCGCTCTCGCGCCGGGTGACTACAGCGCACAATGCCTGAGCCTGAAATCCTCAGGCGCCAACTATGCCTATCTCGGCAACACCGCTGCATCCAACATCTCGGTGATGAAGGCCTGCAAGACCGCCGGCGTCGAGATCCAGTTCCTCGGCAACGTCTGGGGCATGGACGAGAACGCTGCGAAGACGGCCGGTGACGCCGCCAACGGCGTGATCTTCCCGCTGCGGACCGCGGTGAGCTGGGGCGGCGATGCACCCGGCATGAAGACGGTGATGGAGATCTCCAAGATGTCCGACCCGACCGGCAAGGTGTATCGCCCCGTGCACTACGTCGCGGCCGTCTGCTCGTCGCTCTACATGAAGGAGGCCATCGAGTGGGCCGCCAAGAACGGTGGCGCAACCGGTGAGAACGTTGCCAAGGGCTTCCACCAGAAGAAGGATTGGGTGCCGGCCGGAATGGAAGGTGTCTGCAATCCCTCGACCTGGACGGAGAAGGACCATCGCGGCACGCTGAAGGTCGATCTCTATCGCACCAAGGTGTCGGGTGCGACCGACGGCGATCTGAACGATCTCATGGCCAAGGGCACGATCAAGCTCGAGAAGGTCAAGACAGTCGAGCTGCCGCGCAAGCCGGAATTGCTGGGCTGGTAATCGAAGTCTCCGACGTCATGGCCGGGCTCGTCCCGGCCATCCACGTCTGAACACGCGGCACGAAGAACGTGGATGCCCGGGACAAGCCCGGGCATCACGACAGTCACGGATTGGCGGCATACCCAATGACCGAAATCACGGAAGCGACCCGTCCCTCCCCCAGCATCGTCCCTGCGCCACCCCTTCTCGCCGTGCGCAACATCGAAGTCGTCTATGACGACGTCATCCTGGTGCTACGCGGTCTCAGCCTGGACGTGCCGAAGGGCGCGATCGTGGCGCTCTTGGGCGCCAACGGCGCCGGAAAGTCGACGACGCTGAAGGCGATCTCCGGACTGCTCAAGACCGAAGACGGCGAAGTCACGCGCGGTGAGATCCTGTTCGAAGGCGAACGGATCAACGGCATTGACCCCGACAAGATCGTTCGCCGCGGCATCTTCCAGGTGATGGAGGGGCGGCGCATCGTCGCCGACATGACATCGCTGGAGAACCTCAAGCTCGGCGCCTTCACACGCAGGGATCGCGAGGTCGAAGCCGATCTCGACATGGTCTTCAACTATTTCCCTCGCCTGAGGGAGCGGACCGGCCTTGCCGGCTATCTCTCAGGCGGCGAGCAGCAGATGCTCGCCATCGGCCGCGCCCTGATGGCACGCCCGAAGATGATCCTGATGGACGAGCCTTCGATGGGCTTATCGCCGCTGCTGGCGAAAGAGGTGTTCTCGATCATTCAGAAGATCAACCGCGACCTCGGCGTTACGATCCTGCTCGTCGAGCAGAATGCGCGCGCTGCGCTCTCGGTGGCAAGCCACGGCTACATCATGGAACAGGGAAAGGTCGTGCTCGACGGCAGCGCGGACGAATTGCGCGACAACGAGGACGTCAAGGAATTCTACCTCGGCGGCGCCGGCGACCAGCGCAAGAGCTTCAAGAACCTCAAGAGCTTCAAGCGGCGCAAGCGGTGGCTATGACCTCCTACGGTTCGAGCACCTGCTCCGCTTCCGTGACTGCGCAGAGAACATGATAGAACGACGACGCAGGAATGGTGTCGATCAGCGACTTGCCGTCGCGATCAAACTGGTCGAACCAGCCGCCCTTGACGGGATGGCTGAGATAATGCCGCTCGAGCCGCACCAGCGCCGCACGAGCCTCACCCGCCGCTCCCGCCTCGCCGGACTCGGCTTGCGCGATCCACGCCTTTGCGATTTCGGTCTGCGGCCACAGCCGGCGCGTGCTGCGGCGGATGTTGCCGACGTCATCGCCTTCATCGATCAGGCACCCTGTCGCCTCGTCGCGATAGCGCAGCGCGGTGGCGAGCAACTCCGCGCGTCGCTGCCCGGTCGGGCAGCCGGTGATGCGCTCGAAGCCCTTCAACAGCCACACCCATTCCGCCTGATGTCCCGGCTCGACGCTGACCGGCTCGATCTTCGACCAGTCCTCCTCGAAATATTCCGTCAGGATGCGCTTCTGCTTGTCGTAGAGATTGGCCAGGAACAGCGCGAAGAATTCTCCGGCCCGATTCTGGAACGACAGATCGTGAGTCGCCTCGAAGCACGCGATCATCGCCTCGAACAGATGCATGTGCGGGTTCTGCCGGCGCGGCAGCGAAACCGGAAGGCCCTCGTGAACGCCACCATGGGGCGAGCGCAGGTGTCCGTCGAGGAAGGCAAGCAGCGCATCGATCTCGGCGCGGACCTGCGCATCCTGGTCGAGCGCGTAGACGCTGGCGAGCGCAAACAGGATGAAGGCGTGGTCATAGGCATCGCGCCGGGCGTCCAGCACCGCGCCCTCGGGCGTCAGCCGGTGCACATAGCCGGGCCGTCCGTCCGGCGATTTCGCTTTGGCCAGCAGGTGCGCCAACCCCTTCACCGCGATCGCGCGCCCCTCGGGGTACCAGCCCATCTGTGCGGCTTTGGCATAGCACCAGATCTGGCGGGCCTGCACGAACACGCGCCGCGGCGCTGCCGCGTCCGCCGTGCCGTCACGGTGCAGCCGGTCGATGAAGCCGCCCGCAGCGTGGTCCCAGCCGACCGTCGACCACAGCGGCAAAGCCTCGTCGATCATGCGGCGCTTCAGGCGCGCCACGACGTCAGTCGCCTCATCCGCCGCAATCAGTCCATCGTCTGCCATCAGGCCCTCTTCAAACCCCGCCGATGGCGGTCTGATAGCCATGCCGGCGGCGGCGCGCAACGGATGCCAACACGGAAAGAACAGCCATGACCGCTCATTTCGACGCCCGCGAGACGCGGGAGCCAGCAGCGCGCGAGGCCGACCTGTTCGCCCGCCTTCCGGAGGTGCTGCGAGCGGCGATGGCCGCCCCGGCCTATGCCGAGCGGCTCACGGGTTTGGATCTCGCCTCCGTGACCTCCAGAGCGGCTCTGGCGGGCCTGCCGGTGTTGCGCAAGTCGGAACTGCCCGCTCTGCACAAGGCCTCTGCACCCTTCGGAGGCTTCGTGGCGTGCTCTCCCGGCTCTTTCGCCCGTCTCTTCACCTCCCCCGGTCCGATCTTCGAGCCGGAAGGGCGGCAGACCGATCCCTGGCGAGGCGCAAGGGCGCTGTTCGCGGCCGGGTTCCGCCCCGACGATATCGTCCTCAACACCTTCAGTTACCACCTCACCCCCGGAGGGTTCATCTTCGATGCATCGGCACGCGCGCTTGGCTGCGCCGTGATCCCAGCGGGCCCCGGCAATACCGAGCAGCAATTCGAGCTGATCGAAGCCTATCGTCCCGTGGGCTACAGCGGCACGCCGGATTTCCTGAAGATCCTGCTCGATGCCGCGGCAAGCGCCGGCCGTGACATCTCCTCGATCAAGCGCGCGCTGGTTTCCGGCGCCGCATTCCCGCCCTCGCTCCAGGCCGAGATCAAGGCGCGCGGTATCGACGCCTACCAGGCCTTCGGGACCGCCGATCTTGGCCTCATCGCCTTCGAAACCGAGGCGCGCGAGGGAATGGTCGTGAACGAGGACCTGATCCTGGAGATCGTCAAGCCCGGCACCGGAGATCCGGTGGCTCCGGGCGAGGTCGGCGAGATCGTGGTGACATCGCTCGACTCCCACCATCCCTGGATTCGGCTCGCGCTCGGCGATCTCACCGCGGCCCTTCCCGGCACCAGCCCGTGCGGGCGCACCAATATGCGGATCAAGGGTTGGATGGGCCGCGCGGACCAGACCACCAAGGTCAAGGGCATGTTCGTCCGGCCCGAGCAGATCGCCGAGATCGGCAAGCGCCATTCCTCGCTGGGACGACTGCGCCTCATCGTGACGCGCCAAGGCGAAACCGACGCAATGACGCTGAGGGTCGAAACGGCGGCCGCAAACGACGCGCTGGGCGAAGAGATTGCAGCCAGCTTGCGCGCCGTGACGAAACTCGGCGGCGCCGTCGAGCTGGTCAGTCCCGGCACGCTGCCGAACGACGGCAAGGTGATCTCGGACGAGCGCTAGCCTCGGCTCGATTTCGACAGCCGGTAATTGCCTAGATAGAGCACGTCCAGACCCGAGCAGAAATATGTATGCAACGCCTCTAGGGGAGCGTTCACCGTCGGCTGCTCGTTGATGTTGAGGCTGGTGTTGATCAGGACCGGCAGGGAGGTCGCCTTCGCGAACTCGCCGATCAGGCGGCTGTAAAGCGGATTGCTGTCGGCATGGACGCTCTGGATGCGTGCGGTGTTGTCGACGTGGACCACCGCAGGCATCGTCTCGGCGACCTTCTCATTGACCGGGAACGTCACCACCATGAACGGCGCATCGAACGTGTCCTCGAAGTAGTCGGCCTGTCGCTCATAGAGCACCGACGGACAGAACGGACGGAACTCCTCGCGGTATTTGATGGTGAGGTTGATGCGATCCTTCATGCCCGCATGGCGCGGATCGGCCAGGATCGACCGATTGCCGAGCGCGCGTGGACCGTACTCCATCCGGCCCTGAAACCAGCCCACCGTCTTCTGCTCGGTCAGGTCGGTGACGCAGCGCGCCACCGGATCCTCAAGCAGCTCGAAGCGCGCGCCGATCTTGTCCAGTGTCTCCCGGATCGTGTCGTTGGAGTATTCCGGCCCCCAGTACGCGTGCGTCAACGGCGCAATCGCGTGACCCGCCTCCGCGCATTTCATCATTGCCGCACCGAGCGCCACGCCGGCGTCATGCGGCACCGGCGGAACGTAGAGACGCTTCACGGACGGCTCCGCCGCGATCTCCATGTTCATCTTGCAGTTCAGGCCGACGCCGCCGGCGATGCAGACGTCGCCGCAGCCGGTCTCTTGTATCGCCGAACGGATCACCTCGGTGGTGACGATCTCGAGCTGCTTCTGGCCGCTCGCGGCAATGTTGGTCAGCCGCTGATCGAGTGGCTGACCACGCAGCCGTCGCGGACCCAGGACTTCCTCCATCTTCTCGGTGAAGATGCGTTCCTGCCGCGTCGAGAAATCGCTGGTGAAGATGTCGGCGTCGCGCCGGCGCTTGTCGAGCTCGGGATCGAGCTCGTAGTTGATGCCGTTCGGACGCAAGAGCTTTGCGAACTTGTCCAGGTAGTCCGGGCTGCCATAGGACGACAAGCCCATGACCTTGTACTCGTCATTGGTCATCTGATACCCGAGATACTGCGTCAGCATCCCGTAATAGAGACCGAGACTGTTATGGCGACCAAATCGCGTCAGCACGCGGAAGTCGTTGCCGCGCGCATGGGCGACGAGGCCGGAGCTGGAATCGCCGGAAAAATCGAAGCAGGCGACGGTCGCCTCCGGAAAGCCGGAGCCGTAGAACGAGCTCGCGGCATGACAAAGATGATGGTCGTAGAGCTCGATCTTCGGGCTGTGGCCGAACTGATACTTGAAATACTCGGTGAGGCGCTGCGCGTAGTTTGTGTAGGTCTTCAACGGCGAGCAGATCCAATCGACCTCGCGCATGGTGATGCCGGCCTGCTTGAGACAAAATCCGATCGCGCCACGCGGCAGCTCGCCGCGCGCATGTTTCGCCAGTGTGAAGCGCTCCTCCTCGGCGGCTGCGATCAACTCGCCGTCGCGCAGCAGCACCGCCGCACCATCATGGTGCCCGTGCTTGATCCCCGAGCTGATTCCGATCACATACATATCGAGCAGACCCCTTGCGGAGCCTTCTATAGAAACCGCTGCCAATGTAAATCGGCTACGGTCGACCGGAGTGCTTGACGGGAGCCCTATCGGCGCGAGGCCTCCGCAGGAACCTTGCATCGTCCCGGCGGGTCCCGTATTACCGACCGTGCTGCGAAATGGCCTGGAATTGGCCCTTCCTGGACCCCAAAACGTGCTCGAACGAACCCTCGTCACCATCGCTGAGACCGAAACCATTGAGGAAGCCTTCCGGCGCCTGAATGCGAACATGCTCGGCATCCTGTTCGCGCAGGACGCGAGCGGACGAATCGTCGGCGCGGTGACGGACGGTGATATCCGCAGGCGCATGCTGACGGGCATCACGATCCAGGACCGGGTTGCGTCTTGCATCAACCGCAACTTCGTCTGGGCGCCGACCGGCGGTCCGCGCGAGCAGATCCTCAAGCTCCTCGACCAGCGCGTGCACGTGGTGCCGATCCTCGATTGCGAGGGACGGCTGGTCGATGTATTCAGCCGCGAGCTGTTCAACCTCTCCGAAGAGAGCGAGGTGTTCGCCCGCGCCCGCTCGCCGGTGCGAATCAGCTTCTCCGGCGGCGGCACCGACCTGACGCATTATTTCGTGGCGAACGACGGCGGCGCGGTCATCAGCGCTACGATCAAGATGTACGCCCACGCGACGCTGCGGCGCCGGAGCGATCCCAGCATCCGTATCTACTCGCACGACTTCCGCCGCACGGTCGAGGCCGACAATCTCGCAGAGCTCGGAACGGGCGGAGATCTCGCGCTGATCAAATCGGTCGTTCGCTTGATCAAGCCTACTTACGGATTTGAGCTCGAAGTCTCCGCAGACTTTCCAGTCGGTTCGGGCCTCGGCGGCTCGGCAGTGGTCTCGTCGGCCATCATTGGCTGTTTCAACGAATTCCGCAGCGACCAGTGGGACCGCCACGAGATCGCGGAGATGGCCTTCCAGGCCGAGCGGCTGATGCTCAACATCCCCGGGGGCTGGCAGGATCAGTATGCCACCGTATTCGGCGGCTTCAATCACATGGAGTTCTTCTCCGACCAGAACACCATCGTGCCGCTTCGCCTCGACCCGAACATCATCGCCGAGCTCGAGGAGAGCCTGGTGCTCTGCTACGTCGGCTCCGGCCGCGATTCCGGCGCCATTCACCGCGATCAGAAGGCACAGCACGAGAGCAGCGATGCGGTCGCGGCGGCGGCCAAGCAAAAGGAAGTGACGCGCGACATAAGGCGACATTTGCTGCGCGGCCAGCTGCTCGAATGCGGCCGGCTGATCGACGAGGCCTGGCACGCCAAACGGAAGCTGAGCTCGAAGATATCCTCGGAGACGATCGACGCGATCTACGATTTCGCCAAGCAGCACGGCGCGGTCGGCGGCAAGCTGCTGGGCGCCGGCGGCGGCGGTTACTTCATGTTCTTCGTACGCCCGTTCGAGCGTTATCAGCTCATCGCGGCACTGGAGCAGCAGGGGCACAAGTGCTCGCGAATCATGTTCGAGGAGAACGGGCTGCGGACGTGGAAGTCGCGCGTACCCGCGCAGCTCGCCTGACGCATATGAGACGAGAATGTTGATGACATCGCCCAAACCGCCTGCTCCGGTCCGCATCGGCAACCGTCTTCTGGGCGATGGCGAACCCTGCTACGTCATTGCCGAAATCGGCAACAACCACAATGGCGATTTCGACCGCGCCATTGCGCTGGTCGACGCCGCGATCGCAGCCGGGGCCGATTGCGCCAAATTCCAGATGCGCAAGCTCGATGAGGTCTATCGTGCGTCGAGCCTTTCGGGCAAGGACGACGACCTCGCCGTCGAGTATACGCTCGATCTCTTGCGGCGCTTCGAACTCCCGATTGCGCAGCAGAAGAAGATCGCCGAGTACTGCGCAACGAAGGGCATCCAGTACCTCTGCACGCCCTGGGACGCGAAGAGCGTCGCCGTGCTCGAAGGATTCGGTGTGCTGGCCTACAAGGTCGCGTCGGCCGACCTCACCAACCTGCCGCTGCTCGCTCGCCTCGCCGCTACCGGCAAGCCGCTGATCGTATCGACTGGCATGAGCACGACGGACGAGATCAAGGCCGCGGCGAAATTCCTCGACGACCGCGACGCCGGCTATGTGCTCCTGCACTGCCAGAGCACCTATCCGGCAGCGCTCCATAACATCCATCTGCGTTTCATGGAGACGCTGCGCGAGATCCATCCGGTGATCGGCTATTCCGGCCATGAGCGCGGCATCGCCGTTTCGACGGCCGCCGTCGCACTCGGCGCCGTGGTCATCGAACGTCACATCACGCTCGACCGCGAGATGGAAGGTCCGGACCATGCCGCGAGCCTGGAGCCTGAGGAGTTCAAGGCACTCGTCTCCGGCATCCGCGAGGTCGAGGCGGCGCGCGGCGAGAAACTGTCGGAACGCGCGCTGAGCCAAGGCGAGCTGATCAACCGCGAGAATCTCGCCAAGAGCCTGGTGGCCGCACGCGACCTGCAGGCGGGCTCGGTGATCTCCGAAAGCGATATCGCCGTGAAGAGCCCGGGACAAGGTTTGTCGCCGCTCAAGATGCCGGCACTGCTCGGCCGCAAGCTGACGCGGACGATGGCAGCCGACGATTACTTCTTCCAGAGCGACCTCGACGAAGGCGCCGCGAAGGCACGGCGCTACCGCTTCGACCGCCCCTGGGGTGTGCCGGTGCGTTATCACGATACCGCCCGGTTCCTGGATATCTGCGAACCCGACATCATCGAATTCCATCTCAGCTACAGCGATATGGAGCGTGATCCCGCCGCTTATCTCTCCGGTACCTACGATCTCGGCTTCGTCGTGCATGCGCCGGAGCTGTTTGCCGGCTCCAAGCTGATGGACCTCGCAACGCCCGACGAGGCGTTGCGGCGCTACTCGCTGGAGCAGACACAGGCGGTGATCGATATCACCCGCGGCCTGAAGAAGTTCTTTCCCAAGACCAAGCGCCCGCCCATTGTCGCCAATATCGGTGGCTTCACGATGGACGAGCCGCTGCCGCCGGAGGAGAAAGCCGAGCGTTACCGCATCTTTGCCCAGAGCTTGACCGAGCTCGACATGGAGGGCGTCGAACTGACGCCGCAGACCATGGCTCCGTTCCCCTGGCATTTCGGCGGCCAGCGTCACCAGAACATCTTCATTTTTCCAGAGGAATCGGCGGCGTTCTGCGCCAAGCATAACCTGCGCATGTGCGTCGATATCTCCCACACCAAGCTCGCAGCCAACCATTTCGGCTTCGACTTCGCGCAAGGACTCGCCCAGCTCGGGCCGCACACCGCCCATCTGCATTTCGGTGACGCAAAGGGGCTCGACGGCGAAGGGCTTCAAATCGGCGAAGGCGAAATCGATTTCGACGAGATCGGACAGGTACTGCGCAAGCATGCGCCGACGGCGTCGTTCATCCCCGAAATATGGCAGGGCCACAAGAACATGGGCGAAGGCTTCTGGACCGCGCTCGAGCGTCTCGAGGGGCACATCTGATGGCACGCAAGACGCTGGCCGTGATCGCCGCGCGCGGCGGCTCCAAAGGCATCCCGCATAAGAACCTGCTCGATCTCTGCGGCAAGCCGCTGATCGCCTGGACGGTCGAGCAGGCACGCGCCGCACGCGGCGTCGACATCGTTGCGGTCTCGTCGGACAGCGACAAGATCCTCGCCGCGGCCGAGGCCGCCGGAGCCGTCGGCGTGCGGCGTCCGGATGACATTTCAGGTGACCTCGCCTCCTCCGAATCCGCTTGGCTGCATGCGCTTGATGTGACCGATGCGAAGATGGGCCGGTTCGAGCGCATCGTCGCGCTTCAGGCCACATCGCCGATCCGTGAGCCCGCCGACATCGACAACGCGCTTGCGACCTTCGATCGAGACCATCTCGACAGCCTGCTCTCGGTCTGCGAAGTCGAGGATTACTTCAACTGGCGAATTGGCGCGAGCGGGCCGGAGCCGATCAACTACGACTATCGCAACCGCCGCATGCGGCAACAGATAGAGAAGCGCTATCTCGAGAATGGCTCGTTCTACGTCCTGATCCCATCCCTCCTGCGCGAGCAGAACAATCGTCTCGGCGGCAAGATCGGCTTCCACGTGATGGAGCGTCACAAGATGTTCCAGATCGATCGTCCCGAGGACGTCAAGCTTTGCGCCGCCATCATGCGCAGTTATGGCTATGCCTGATCTCAGCGCCTTCTCTCTTGCAGGCAAGATCGCGGTGGTCACCGGAGCCTCCCGCGGCATTGGCGCCGCCATTGCAAGCGGCCTGCAGGATGCGGGGGCCACCGTGTTCGGCCTCAGCCGGTCCGGGACCGCGCCGCATGGCGTCGCCGCCATTGCTTGTGATCTCTCCGACGACGGAGCGATCGAAAGCGCGTTCCGAACCATTGCAGCAAAAGGCGACCGCATCAACGCACTCGTGAATGCCGCCGGGATCAGTCTTCCCGCTCAAAGCGCCGAAACCGAGCTCGCACGCTTCCGCGCCACGGTCGCAACCGATCTCACCGGCGTCTATGCCACCATCCTCGCCGCCTACCCGCTCCTGAAGAAGGCGGGTTCGGCGGCGATCGTCAACGTCACGAGCATCAATTCTGTCCGCGGCTTTCCCGGCAATCCCGGCTACGTGGCGGCGAAGGCGGGTCTTGCCGGGCTGACGCGGGCACTCGCCGCCGACTACGCGCCGGATGGCATCCGCGTCAACGCACTTGCGCCGGGTTACGTCGCGACCGAGATGACCGCGAAGAGTTTTGCTGATCCTCACATGCATGAGGATCGACGCCGTCACACTATGCTGGGTCGGTGGGGACAACCCGCCGACATGGTGGGAGCTGCCGTCTTTCTGGCGTCAGATGCATCCGCCTATGTGACCGCGCAGGAGATCTTCGTCGACGGCGGCTGGACCGCCAAGGGCCTCGTCATCAGTTCGGACGGAACATAGTGACTGCAACGCAGCAACGCATCGGCTTCATGCAGGGACGCCTGTCGGCGCCGGTCGACGGCAAGATCCAGGCGTTTCCGTGGAGCGAATGGCGCGAGGAATTCCCTCGCGCCAAGGCGCTCGGCCTGACGCGAATGGAATGGACCATCGATCAGGAACGGCTGCGCGAGAATCCGCTGATGACCGAGCAGGGACAGCACGAGATTCTGGCGTTGACGCGCGAGAACGGCGTGCGCATCCCGAGCCTGACCGGGGACTGCTTCATGCAGGCGCCGTTCTGGAAAGTCGATGCCGTCGTGCGCGATGCGCTCGTCGCGGACCTCGATCTCCTGATCGCCGCCTGCAGCCGCATCGGAATCGAGTTCGTCGTGATCCCGCTGGTCGACAACGGCAAGATCGAGCGCGCGAGCGAGAGCGATACGTTGAAGCGCGTGCTGCTCGCGCGCTCGCAGCAGCTGGCAAGACGGAACGTCAAGGTGGTCTTTGAGTCCGATCTGCCCCCGCCCGAGCTAGCCCGGTTCATGGAGACGTTTCCGGCGGACGTATTCGGCATCAACTACGACAGCGGCAACAGCGCATCGCTCGGCTACGACACCGACGAGGAGATCGACGCTTACGCGCCACGCATTCTCAATGTTCATGTGAAGGACCGGGTTCGGGGCGGTACCACCGTGCCGCTCGGCACCGGCGATGCCGACCTGGCGAAGACGATCCGTCTGATCGAGCGCTCCGGCTACAAGGGGCAATACGTCCTGCAAACCGCGCGGGCCAGCGATGGCGACCACGCCGGCGCGTTGGCGAAATATCGCGACATGACGATACGCTGGATCGAGGATGCCGCACGATGAAGCTCGAGCTGGATGGTCGTGTCGCTCTCGTCACCGGCGCCAGCCGTGGGATCGGGCTTGCGATCGCGACGACGCTCGCAGCCGAAGGTGCCCGGGTTGCGCTGGCTGCGCGCGGCGCCGATGCGCTTGATGCGGCGCGCGCGACGGTTGGCACGAAAAGCTCGGTTCATGTCGCCGACGTCACCGATCCGACGGCCGCCGCAAGGCTGGTGCAGGAGGTCGAACGGCAGTGGGGCCGGCTCGACATCCTCGTGTGTAACGTCGGCAGCGGCGCGTCCGTGCCACCCGGAAGGGAAACCGCGGCCGAGTGGACGCGGATGATGGACCTCAACCTCTTCGCCACGACCAACATGATCGAGGTCGCCCGGCCGCTGATGGCACGCGGCAGCGGCGATCGGGCGATCGTCTGCATCTCCTCGATCGCAGGCATGGCGGCGCTTGGCGCGCCCGTCACCTACTACGCCGCGAAAGCCGCGTTGAATGCGACCGTGCGTGGCTTGGCCCGTCCTCTGGCCCTCGAAGGCATACGCATCAACGCGGTTGCACCGGGCAACATCCTCGCTGCAGACGGCACCTGGGCCCGAAAGCTCGCGGAAAACAGAGCCGCAGTCGAGGATATGCTTGCGCGCGAGGTGGCGCTGCGCCGGCTGGGCAAGCCGGAGGAGGTCGCCGACCTCGTCGTCTTCCTCGCCTCTCCGCGCGCGGCATTCATCACCGGCAGCGTCGTTGTCGCCGATGGTGGACAATTGCGCAGCTAAACAGGAATTCCCCATGGCAAACCCGTCCTCGCGCTATGATCTGACCGGCCGCACTGCTCTGGTGACCGGCGCTGGCGGGCTGCTCGGGCGCCAGCATGTTGCCGCGCTTTCCGAGGCCGGCGCGCGCGTCGTCGTTACCGACGTCGGGCTTGCGCAAGCCGAAGCCGCTGTCGCCGCACTCAGGCAGAATGCGCTATCTGCCGACCTGATTCCGTTGGCGATCGACGTCACGACAGTCGATTCGGTGCGCGCCGCCAACGAACAGCTTTCCGGCCGCGGCATCACGGTCGACATCCTCGTCAACAACGCCGCCATTGATCCGAAAGTGACGTCGAGCCCGGGCGTGATGCATTCCTCCCGCTTCGAGGCTTTTCCGGTGCCGCAATGGCAAACCGAGATCGCCGTGGGCCTGACCGGCGCGATGCTGTGCGCGCAGGTGTTTGGCGGCGCGATGGCATCGCGAGGCCGCGGCGTGATCCTCAACATCGCGTCCGATCTCGGCGTGATCGCGCCCGACCAGAGGCTCTACCGCCAACCCCAGCTGACGCGCGAGGAAGAACAGCCGGTGAAGCCGGTGACCTACTCCGTGATCAAGCACGGTTTGATCGGGCTGACGAAGTATCTGGCGACCTACTGGGCCGATCACGGCGTCCGCGTCAACGCGATCTCGCCCGGCGGCGTCTTCAACAACCAGGATCCCGCCTTCGTCGAACGGCTGACACGCTTGATCCCGATGGGCCGCATGGCCGATGTCGACGAGTACCGCGCCGCTGTGCAGTTCTTGTGCTCGGATGCCTCGAGCTACATGACGGGGCAGAACCTCATCATGGACGGCGGACGGAGCGTGTGGTAGCGGCAATAGCGCCACGCGGTAGCTCCCCATCTTGAGGACCCTCCCTCATAGGAACTCTCGATCCACAATCACCATGTCGGCTTCGAGCACAGACTAGGCTTCTTAGTGGTTTATCGCCCCGAAATCGATGGCCTCAGAGCGATTGCCGTTCTCTCAGTAATCCTCTTCCACGCCGGACTGAATGCGATTCCTGGCGGCTATCTCGGCGTCGACATATTCTTCGTTATCAGCGGCTATCTGATCACATCCATCATTAGCAGGGAGATGGAGGACGGCGGATTCACGTTTTCAGCTTTCTACGAACGGCGGGCGCGGAGAATATTGCCGGCGCTCATCGTCGTTCTGCTGGCCTGCGTTCCTTTCGTTGTCATCTTCATGCTTCCGCGCGAGGTGACCGAATTCTCGAAGAGCGTGATCGCGGTGTGCGTGTTCGCCTCTAATGTGTTCTTCTGGGCGCAGAGTGGCTATTTCGACCGGGCAGCCGAATTGAAGCCGCTGCTGCATACGTGGAGCCTCGGCGTCGAAGAGCAATTCTATCTGGTTTTTCCCATTCTTCTCATGAGAGCGTTGCGCTTCGGCCGCAGGCGAGCAGGCATATTATTCGCCGCGATTGCGGTCGCAGCATTGCCTACGCCCAATGGGGCCCTCAAAGCCGCGAGACCACCTTCTATCTGATCCCGAGTCGTTTTTGGGAATTGTTGGTCGGCACCCTTTTGGCCCTATGGCCGGCGACGAAACTACGGACTGGACTCCCAAATATTGCGCTCGACATTCTCGCCGTCCTCGGCATCGGACTTATCAGTTACGCCTTACTTGACCACGGCGAGATCCGGTACCCCGATCTACGTACGCTTCCTGTCATTCTCGGAACCTGCCTAACCATTGCATTTGCTACTGCAGAAACAACGACCGGCAGGCTGCTTGGAAGCCGAGTTCCGGCTGCGATCGGGCTCGTTAGCTACAGCGCATATCTGTGGCATCAGCCCGTGTTCGTTTTCGCTAGATTTAACGGGCTGCAGCGGCCAAATGTCGGGACGGCTCTTGCGCTGACGGCACTTTCTCTCGTGCTTGCCGTCTTCACTTACCGTTTCGTGGAGCAGCCGGCCAGAGACCGAAAGTCGTTAAAAAGGCCGGCACTGATCACACTCACTTCGCTCGGAATGCTTGGCTTGGTGAGCGCTAGCATCTTCGGGGTCGCCACGAACGGCTTCGAGAAGCAAGGCCTTTACTTTAGCAGCAACGAGACCCAACGCCTCTACCAACTGCTCGAGCGCAATACGGGAGGTGATTTCATGCACGACATGGGCTCGGACGGTGATTGCGTGTTTTGGACAGGCCAATTGGAACCTGCGGAATGGAGTCGGCTGATCGATTGTTCGAAAGAATTCGGGCCCGCGATCGTTGTTCTCGGCGATTCTCACGCGATGAATATCTACAACGCACTATTCAGGAACAACTACGGCAAATTCGTCGTGGGCCTGGTTGGTCCTGGATGTCGACCTTGGGCCAGGATTCCACAATGTCCCAATGAAACGTTCGATAAGTTCATGGAGGCTCATCGCGAGGTCGTCGGGACGATTATATTGCACTTTTCCGGATCTCACCTCGTTGTCGATGAGCACAATCGGCAGGAGCCTGCCGACGTTTTGAGATTTGGAGGCGAGTACCATTTCAACGAACGGCCAATCGCCATGACGATCGACTACCTGCGAGCCTTGTCCAAATTGACCAAGACAATCTGGTTGGGTCCTTTCGTCGAATCGAGAATGGATTTCCGAGACCTCGAAAGTATGAAGCGGGTTGCACGCGGGGGATTTCATCTTAATCCCGCGACGGTGGACATCTTTTCGGACCTCGACAAGCACCTTCGCGACAAGGTTGGCCTGCAGCGCGGAGACTTCCACTACATATCCTTTTCCGACGTCGTCGATCAGGATGCACGGGGACTCCTTGATGGGGATTGCCTGATGTATAGAGACTCCGATCATCTCAGTGTTTGCGGAGAGCGCATCTTCGGAAAGGAGCTCAAGGCGTTTCTCCTGAGGGACGCGCCGAGGAGACAGTGAGTCACAAGCGACCATCACCTCAGATTCAGCCAACTGACTCGATTACTTAGACAGGATCAGCCTGAATGCCTCACACTCGGCGGGGTGGGTATCGACAACGTTTCCCCGGCTCGGCCAGCTTCGTTGCTTCCTTCCAGTAATTTCCCGAGCGCTTCGCTAGCCACGAAGGTGAGCCCCGCTAGCGCAGGTATGATGAGGCGTGTTTCGGAAAAATCTGCTATGAAAAAGACAAGCCCAACATGGACCAGTGCAGCAGGAAGGACGACAGCGATCGTCCGCGTGAGCGCAAATGTCCTCACAATCGCGATTGCGAGCACGGGACTGGCAACGGCCACTGCGAGCTTCATGGTTTGAAGATTGCCGACCAGCTTGCTGAAGTCGCCCTTCGTGACCAGGAACGATCCAAAATCGGTTCCGGGATGCATCCAGATCAGCGCCTTCGGCACCGCCACCGAGATACCGACCAGCAGCACGAACGTGCCCCATTCTCTAAGTGTTGGCCATCGCCGCTCAAAAGCTGCGAGGCCGAGAAGTGAAAAGGCCGAAGCGAACACGACGTCGGTTCGGCCGAAGCTGATGATCAGTCCTGAAATGATGGCTGCGGAGTATCGCCGCGATGTCAGCAGGAACAGCAGCCAGAACAACCCGCCGGCGATGAAGACGGGGCCCATGCGCCCCGGGTAGATGGCGATCTGCGTATAGAATGCGAAGCCGAGCAGGCAGAGCCACGCCGCAGTCGGCGAAAGAAGCAGCGTCGCCAACGCAAATACGGCAAGAAACGACAGGGAATCGAACATGTAGTTGGCGACAATGTGGGTGTGGTACGTCGAGCCTCCGCGGGTGCGATCGTCACCCAGGATTTGAACATAGGCCTCGGTGATCTTGGCCAGCAACGGCCGCATGACGCCTTCCACGGCGTCCATATGGGCGAACTCGCGCTCGTGGTCGAGGCTGAACTGCAATTGCTCACGAAGCAAATTGGCTTCGTGCGCAGTAATGGACAGCGCAAAGCAGCAACTCACCAGCAATCCGAGCGCGACCGGATTGAAGAAGCTCCTCCTGATCTTGAACAGCAGCACCAGTGGAATGAGCGCAACGGCGACGAAGAAAGCTATGCCGGTGTATCGGAGCAGGCCCGGGAGGAACCTGTCGGATATATTCACCCAATACCAGGCGATAACCAGAACGTTCGAGATAACCCAAAATCCCAGCACCAGACCGAGGGATGGAGTCTTCATGTGCTCGTCGAGCTTCAACAACCGACCAAGACCGCCCGACCATGACAGCATTACCCGCGCTCCGCCAATCGATTTCCTCGTCTAATGCTGCAAGAGGCCGGCGAGGTTCATGTGTGCGGGCCGTGAGTGCTCGATGCCGAGCAACGTCCTCCGGTTGTCGTTTGTGCGCTGCAAATGCAGGCTCGCCAGCGTGACGCCCGTGCAGGTGGTGACCGTGGTCCCACGGCCACCGAACGGCTTGAGAAAGTCGAATACGCCACTGCCGAACATGTCGACCACCGACATCTCGCGTGCACCGAGCGGTGGAATCTCGCCGAAATCGCCCTCGATCTCCTTGCCGTCCTCGCGGATCAGCTTCGACCTCGGCCGCGCAGAATGGGTGTATTCGGGATCGGAGGAGTGATTGATCAGCATCACGCTGCTGACGATCTCGCTGGTCGCAATAATCTTCGGATTGATGCCGGTGAACCCGACATGCGCCTTGAGCCTGCCCTCATTTAGGGGCCGGGCAAACGCGCCGGTGCGGTAGATCGCGACGTTGTCCTGATCGACATAGGTCATCGAATAGCTGGCGGGCGAGGATCGGAAGCCATCCATGCGTCCGCGCGACATCACTGCGATGACCAGATAATCGTCCTGTGGCAGCTTGAGCGAGTCGAAAAGATACGACAGCTCGATCTCCACGGACGTACCCGGGGCGTAGTCTCGCGGAAACTCATACGTCGCCTTGTACTCGCCGCCGCGAGAGAGAATGTGCAGCTTGAACGTCAGTTTCTTGCTGAACCCCGAGGCGACCAGGCTGGCGAGTTCTGGACCGAGATCCTTGACCGTTTCGCGAAAGTTCTTGCGCAGGCTGCCTGCGACGAGGCTGCGGAGATACCTGACGTCCACCGGACGATACCAGGCAGGGATCGAGAAACCCATGCGCGACTCGACCCCCGCAAACGTCGGGAACATGAATCTGGGCTCGTGCGGCTTCCAGGGACTGAATGGGAAACGGGTCACGGACGCGCCCTTTAAAAATGATGCAAGCTGAACTTGCCGTTGGAAAACTCGTAATAGCTGAACGGACTGGCGATGTTGGTGCCTTTGAATTCCAGGGCAAAACTCTCGGCCTCTCCGATCAGCCTTTCCGCCTCGGGGAAGAGGTCCAGCGTGCTGATGCGGACGGCTCCCAACGGCGCGATTTCCGGCAACGTACGCTGGCCCAATGCGATGCCGTCCAGGCCCATGAGTCGGGCGCTACCAACCGAGACGCCTTCGGACGCCATGCAGGAGTTCACGAGCACCACACCGGACTCCTTCAGAAATCGCGTGAGATAGGACTGCATCCAGGCGGACGTTGGGAATGGCGCCGCGGCGACCGGCTCGCGCTCGTGCGACAATGTCACTGCGCCATGCTGCGAGAAATATTGTGCGTAATAGCCGGTCGTCACCTTCCGCCCGGGACGAAGCTTGGTCTCATGTTTCGGGATCAGCGCCAACGCCACCGTTCCCGAAACCCGCGGGCACAGCTCGGAAGTTTGCAACTGAAACTGTCCGTTGACGCCGAGTTCCCGGTGGAAATACCCGGCCGGCTTGCCCGCTCCGTCGTGAAACCAGATATGCGCGTCCACTTCCGGATGTTCCTTCATGAAGACCGAGAAGTAGTTGAATGCGCAGATCTCCGTCGTGACGGTCTCGTCGTTGCGAAGGTACAGCACAGCGGGCGGATAGCCTCTCGCGACCGCCTCGCCAATCAGCAAATCACCGGTCATCCGATAAGACTCGGCGGGAGAGCAAGGGATCAGCACAGACCGAACCGGCTGGCAGCTTTACCCAAATCATACGCGATGTTCTTGCCCGCATGCTAAAACGTCGGCGCAATTTCACGGCCTGTTTACGCTGGGCGGACAAGGGAATCAACCGAGAACGGCGCCACACCGAACGATTCGAAAAGGCACGTCGGGCCACAATTGTCGCGCCCTCATGAGCAGAGCCTGCCCCCGGCCGCGCGAGATAGGGGAACTGTTCTACCGGGGCGGGTGCTCGCGACTCCTGCCCTGGAATCCTTGCATTGCCGCTGCGGCTCCCGTATGACCGAAATCGGCTACGTGCCCTGATAACCGCCTGAAATCAGGTCGGAACATCGGCCCTTCCTGGATCTATACCGTGCTTCAACGACCGCTCACCAGCATCACTCCGATCGCGGCCATTCAAGCGAGGGCATGCTGACGTGCGCTGGCAGACGAAGGCGCGGGCGTTCTCGGTGTTGTCGAACATGCCCTGGGGCGAAAATCTGCACTACGCCCTGCAGCGCTACGTGACACGCCGGCTGCCGCGCCCCGAAAAGCAGGTCAGATCCATCTTCACACTCGCACAGCGGCTGCTTAGCGTCCACGAGAGGTATAGCCTCCGACCTTTGCGGGATTCAACTTGCTTCGAATTCGGCGCCGGGCGCGATCTGATCGTTCCGCTCGCCTTCAGTGCACATGGCGCCCGGCACTTCATCACCGTCGACATCGAACGGCTGGCCAAGCTGGAACTGATCCGCTCCAATGCCGCCATCATTTCGCGACTAAGTGGAGCCGACCATCCCGATATCAATTCCCTGGAAGACCTCGAGCGTTGCTGGCGGATCGACTACCGCGCCCCCGCCGATGCCCGGACGACAGGCCTGCCCGCCGGCTCGATCGATTGCGCCGTCTCCGTCGAAACGCTCGAGCACATCCCCAAGAACGACATCGCGGCGATCTTGAAGGAGTTGCGACGGATCATCCGCCCCGACGGGCTAGTCCTTATGCAAATCGACTACGGCGACCACTTCAAGGGCTTCGATCCGTCCATCAGCTCATTCAACTTCCTGACATATTCCGACGAGGATTGGGCGCCCTTCCAGTCTCGCTTCCAATACGTCAACCGCTTGCGCCACAGCGAATATCTGCAGCTGTTCAGGGAGGCCGGATTTGAACTGCTCAGCGACCAACCGGATCGCCGGCCACCGGAGCAGCAGGTCCTAGAAAAATTGGCACCGCGCTTCAAAGCCTTCTCGCCAGAGGACCTGTTCACACTCGGCTCCCTGATCGTTGGCCGCCCGACCGACCCGTCGAAAGGAAATTGAAGACCACCAATTCTCGGCCGCTTCGTCAGCCCCAGTCTAGAGATCTCACAATGTGGACAACCACATTTGTCCAGACCTTCCTGTTTTTCCTGATCCAGCTCGGCACCGGGTTTTCGATTCTGGCGATCGCGCCGACGAAACTTGTCGCGAGGTGCCGGCTCACGAAGGCCCAGTACGTCGTCCTTGGATTTTCCGTCGGCGCCTCTACAACGGGCATTCTGCTCGGGGGGCTGTCGCTGTTCGTGAGCGGTATATGGCTTCAGTTCGCAACGATAGTTGTCGTATCCTGCTTCGGACTTGCATGGTCTTGGCCCACCTGGAGCCCGAGCCCTGATGAGACGCGCACCGTTGCCGCTTGGTGCATTCTGTCGCTGCCGATTGCACTGTTGATATGGTGGTGGTCGTTCGGCGCATTTTCCAGCTTTCCTTATGCGGACATCGGCGCGGATGTTCATTGGATGAAGACGGCGCAAGAGTATGCCAACAGCGGCGTGATCAATCCCTACGCGGCCCAATCCTATGTCGACCTTCGTTCGGCAGTCGCAGGTGCCCTGGCTGAGACACTTGGCCTGGATCTCCTGAGATTCAGCTGGACGTATCGTTTCTTCTCGATCCTGTTCTTCCTGCTCGCGTCCTATGCCTTCGTGCAGGGCGTCTATCCCGCTTCCCCGCGGAAATGGATCGCCTACTTCTTCGCCGCAACCAGCACCGCTGTCGTCCTGATGACGAATGGCAGCCTGGCCGTGGCCAGCAGCGTTGTGTTTCTTGGCGTGCTGATAGGCAGTTCGCCGTGGGATGCAAACGGCCAATCGGCGCGATCTGCTCTGCTGTTGACCGTTATCGCTGCTGCAACGCTGCTGCTAGCGTTCGCCTTGAACAACAACACCCTGGTGCTTGCACTGCTTGTGACGGGGCTGTTCCTGCTCAGGACTATGAGCGGCGCCGGAAGGTTCGGCGGGATATTCTTTCTTGGTTGCATCTGGCCCGCGACCCTGGTGCTTGCACATCGCGGCTCCTACCTGTTCGTTCCGACCGTTCTGGTCAGCTGGCTCATGTATCTCGCTATCGGGCGGATGATTGCCACCTGGCCTTCGTCTAGCATCGCGACCTTGCGGCTACTGTCATTCATGCTGCCCCCGATCATTCTCGGAGTTGTCGTCTGCGTCACCGGAATGCGCTTCGGCTACATTCCTGCAGTGAGCGCCAACGACGCCTTTTCCTCGATTACGGAGTTGATGCTGGGCAGAAGGATCGAAGGCGGCGAAGAGCTGTTCCTGGGCTCCGGACCGTTGGTCGCCACGATCGAACTTGGCCGGACCATAGGTCCGTTCCTCTCCATCTGCATAACGCTGGGCGTAGCATGGTGCTGGATCACCCGGCCTGCCCTTCGTGCCCCCTCTGGTGTAATAGGAAGTCGTGCCGACGGCTTCGTAACGCTCGTTTGGTCCTGGATTGCCGGCTGCGGCCTGAGCCTTGCCGTGCTCTCCGGCTTCCCGTTCCTGTACCGCACCAGCACGATCATACTGTCGCTGTTCACGATCACGGCCACTGAGGCTTTTTGTCAGTTAGTGATCGATGCCGGCTCTTCCGCGCGATTTCGGCGGGCCCTAGTTGCCGCGTCCGTCACGCTGCTTGCGGCCGTTCTTGTCGTCCTTGTCTACGCGTTTGCCTGGCGAGACGACCTGCCTTTTGCTCGATATCAGGCCATCCTGCGACCGGTGGAACTGGCGGGCCTCGCGCTACTTTGCACGCTCGCGCTATTGCCCCTGATCCAGTCGCGACAGGTCTACATCTTCGGTCTGGCGGGGATCGTGGGCTTGGGTGTGGCCATCGACAAAGTTGGTCTCTCCGGCATCATCAGGAGCTACAGTTACGGCGCCCTTCCCGACCATGCTGTAGTCGTTTCACACTACAACTCCGATGAACTCGAATTGGCTCGCTGGGCGCGCCAGAATCTGCGAAAAGAAATCATCCTCTCAGACCCGTATACGTTGGGCATAGTCCGAGCCATCACCGGCTCGCCGGCCGCCTATCTGTTCTCCAATCTCGACACTGTAAACGAAGCGGTGGCCAAGCGGGCCAAATCGATCGTGCAAACGATCCTGCAGCCGAACGAGGGAGATCAGCGGCTTGCAAATGCGTGCAGCTTGATCGCCCCCCTCGTGGGAGCGATCAACTCGGAGACCTTCTTTCAAATGCGAAGGGCCGATGCTCTGGGCGGAATGATGCGTTCCGTTCGCGGGGTGCCGGCACCGAGCCAAGAAGCGCCCCAGCCGCCTGACATTACGGCATCCGGAATTCCTGAAATGCTGACTGAGGAGGCCAAGTCCACGATCCGGAATATTCTGGGCACGGGCGACAACGCCTGGAACCTCGTGGCGATCATCACGCCCCGCACGATCGAATGGACACATCTAGCAGCCGGCCAACGTCTTAGCTATTTTCCTCCCGCAGAGCCAATGGAGCCGGCGATGATTGATACTCTTCGCGCGGGCCCGTTTCCGGTCCTGTTCGCCAACAAGCAGACGCTCGTCGTTCGCATTCCCTGCTTACGCTGACATGAAAGCAACACAGAAATTTCCCTTTGCATTGTCGCAGATTGGGGTCGCGCTCGAACGTATGAACTGCGAAGGGGCATAGCATGCTGAAACAGGCCGTCATCCTCGTCGGAGGCCTCGGTACGCGGCTCGGTGCCCGCACCAAGCTGGTTCCGAAGCCGATGCTCGAGATCGGCGGCCGGCCGTTTCTCGATACGCTGATCGACGAGCTCGCACGCTATGGCGTGTTCGACGAAATTCTCCTGCTTGCCGGCCACAAGGCCGACATCGTCGAGACCCACTATGCCGCCGCGACCAGGGGCCGGGCAAAGATCGTGGTCGCCCGCGAGACCGAGCCGCTCGGCACCGGCGGCGCGCTGATGAATGCACGCGATCTGCTGCACGATCGTTTCCTGCTCCTCAACGGAGATTCCCTGTTCGATTTCAACCTGCTCGATCTGATCGCCCGCGCGCGTGGCGGGCGCGTCCACATGGCGCTACGCGACGGCGTCGTGGGAGACCGCTATGGGCGCGTCGTCCTCGACGGTGACATGGTGCGTGACTTCATCGCCCCGGGTGCGGGTGCCACGGGACCGGTCAATGCCGGCATCTACGTCGTCGAAAAATCCGTTCTCCACGACATCGAGACCCTCCCCGCCTCGCTGGAGCAGGATCTGTTTCCCGGCCTCGTAAAATCCGGCGCGCTGCGCGGCACCGCCTATCGCGGCTACTTCATCGACATCGGCATTCCCGACGATTTCGAACGGGCCGACCGCGAATTGCCCGACAAGCTGCGGCGGCCGGCCGTGTTTTTCGATCGTGACGGCGTGCTCAACCATGATTCAGGATACACTTTCGAGACGCACAAGCTTGAATGGATCGAGGGCGCACGCGAGGCCGTGAAAGCCGTCAACGATGCCGGCTATTTCGCGTTTGTCATCACCAACCAATCCGGCGTTGCCCGCGGCTACTACGAAGAGCATCACGTGGTCGCGCTGCACCGCTGGATGGCGGACCAGATGGCGCTGATCGGCGCCCATATCGATGCATTCGAATATTGCCCCGATCATCCCGACGGGACCGTCGCGCGCTATTGCCGCATGAGCGACCGGCGCAAGCCGGGTCCAGGCATGATCACCGATCTCGCGCAGCGCTTTCCGATCGACATGACACGCAGCATGGTGATCGGTGACAAGCCGAGCGACGTCGATGCCGCTCGTGCGGCCGGCCTTCCCGGCCACTTGTTCGAAGGCGGCAATCTGGAGACGTTCGTGAGGCAGCGCCTCATCCCGGCGGGCCGGCCCTAGGTGCGTCACCAAGAAATCCCGCATCCCCGGGCATTTGGCAGCTCTCAGACGCTGCTCTGTTGCGCGCACCGGCCAGTGTGCTATAGCGCCATCTTGTTGCGAATACTTGCTTAATCGCCTCCTGGGGTCCGGCATGGCAGATCTGAGGGACGCCCGCGTCCTCGTTACCGGCAGCGATGGCTTCATCGGTTCGCATGTCGTCGAGGAGCTTGTGAAGGCCGGAGCCCGCGTCAGGGCCGTCGTCTATTACAACTCCTTCAACTCCTGGGGCTGGCTGGACACGGTTCCCGCCGATATCATGAAGCCCGTGGAGGTCGTCGCCGGCGATATCCGTGATCCTCATTTCATGATCCAGGCGGCCGCCGGCTGCACCGACGTTCTGCATCTGGCGGCGCTGATCGCGATCCCCTTCTCCTACGTCGCGCCCGACTCCTATGTCGACACCAACGTGAAGGGCACCGTCAACGTGCTCCAGGCCGCACGGATGGCCGGCGTGAGGCGCTTCGTGCAGACATCGACCAGCGAGGTCTACGGCACGGCGCAATTTGTTCCGATCAAGGAGAGCCATCCGCTGGTTGGTCAATCGCCCTACTCCGCCTCGAAGATCGCATCCGACCAGATGGCGCTGTCGTTCCACGCCTCGTTCGACATGCCGGTCGTCGTGATCCGCCCGTTCAATACGTTCGGCCCGCGACAGTCGGCCCGTGCGGTGATCCCCACCATCATCAGCCAGATCGCGACCGGAAAGCGCAAAATCCGTCTCGGCGCCGTCAGCCCGACCCGCGACTTCTCCTTTGTCACCGACACTGCGCGCGGCCTCATCGCAGGCCTCACCGCGCCGGCCGAGCAATGCGTCGGCCAGACCATCAATCTCGGCAGCGGCTTCGAGATCTCGGTCGGTGCGACCGTCGAGATGATCGCCGATGTGATGGGCACCACGATCGAAATCGAGACCGACGAGGCGCGCCTGCGTCCCGCGAACAGCGAGGTCGAGCGGCTCTGGGCCGACAATTCCAAGGCACGCCAGCAACTCGGCTGGGCGCCGGAATTCGGCGGGATCGAGGGCATGCGCCAGGGCATCGTGAAGACGGTGAACTGGTTCACCAACCCCACCAATCTCAGCCGCTACAAGGCGGACGTCTACAATGTCTGAGGCAACGGTGGGAACGGCCGCGGCCAGATCCGACGTCTCAACGCGCACCTTCGATCAGAAGGCGGTGGTCGATGCTGTCCGGCGCGCCGTGGGCACGCCGAACGGCATCCTCGGCCTGCACGAGCCGGTGTTTGCCGGAAACGAGATCGCTTATCTCGAAGAATGCATCAAGAGCACCTTCGTCTCCTCGGTCGGCCCGTTTGTCGACCGGTTCGAGCGCATGCTGGAGGAGGTCACCGGCGCCAAACGCGCCGTCGCCGTCGTCAATGGCACGGCCGCGTTACACGCCTGCTTCAGGCTTGCAGGCGTCGAGCCTGGCGACGAAGTGATGTCGCCAGCGCTGACCTTCATAGCGACGACCAATGCGATCGCATATTGCGGGGCGACGCCGCATTTCATCGACAGCTCGCTCACGACGCTCGGTATGGACCCGCGCGCCCTCGCCAGGCGGCTTGAGGCGATTGCCGAGCGAACGCAGACGGGCACGATCAATCGCGAGAGCGGGCGCCGCATCGCCGCGATCTCGCCGATGCACACGTTCGGGCATCCTGTCGAGCTCGACGAGATCGCCGCTATCGCGCGCGACTGGGGCATTGCTCTGGTAGAGGACGCTGCGGAATCCTTGGGCTCGACCTACAAGGGCCACGCCGTCGGATCGCAGGCACGCCTTGCGGCACTCAGCTTCAACGGCAACAAGATCGTCACCACGGGTGGAGGCGGCGCCATCCTGACCAATGACGAGGAGCTGGGCCGCCGCGCCAAGCACCTGACGACGACGGCGAAGTTGCCGCACAAATGGGCCTTCATCCACGACGAGATCGGTTTCAACTATCGTCTGCCGAACCTGAACGCCGCGCTCGGTTGCGCGCAGCTCGAGCAGCTCGAAGGCTTCCTTGCGAGCAAGCGGAAGTTGGCTGCAGCCTATCAGCGCGCTTTTGCGGATGTTCCCGGCGTCCATTTCTCGGGCGAGCCGAAGGACACTACGAGCAATTATTGGCTGAACGCGATCCTGCTCGACGAGGCAAATGCCGACCGTCGCGACGAGCTCCTCACCGCTCTCAATGACGCCGGCTTCGGCGCGCGTCCGGCCTGGACTTTGATGCACAGGCTGCCGATGTTCGCGCAAAGCCCGCACGGCGACCTTTCCACCGCGGAATCCATCGAACGCCGGCTGATCAACCTGCCCAGCAGCGCCAGCATCAGGCCCCGCAATGAGTAATGGCTCGCGCAAGATCTGCTTCGTCACCGGTAGCCGCGCGGATTTCGGGCTGCTGGTTTGGCCGATGCGTGCGATACGCGAGACGCCCGGCCTGACGCTTCAGCTCGTCGCCACCGGCATGCATCTCGCACCCGAGTTCGGCTACACCTTCAATGCCATTCGCGAGGAGGGATTTGAGGTCGACGAGCGCGTTGAGACGCTGCTCGCCAGCGACACCGGCGCCGGCGTTGCGAAATCAGTCGGCCTCGGCGTGATCGGCTTTGCCGATGCTTTCACCCGACTGGAGCCGGATCTGGTCGTCGTGCTCGGCGACCGTTTCGAGATGTTTGCGGCGGCGCAGGCCGCGATGTTCATGCGACTACCGATGGCGCATCTGTTCGGCGGCGACGTCACCGAAGGTGCGGTCGACGAATCCACGCGCCACGCCATCAGCAAGATGGCGCATCTGCATTTCACCAGCAATCCGGGCTCGACGCGGCGACTGATGCAGCTTGGTGAGCACCCGTCCCGCATCCACACCATCGGTTCGGTCGGCATCGACGCCATCAAGCATCTCGATCTGATGAACCGCGAGGAGATTGGCAACGCGCTTGGGATGCCGCTCGGCGAACGCAATGCGCTCATTACATTTCATCCCGTGACGGTCGAAGCTGGACGGTCGGTGGCCGAACTGGACGAGTTGTTCGCTGCATTATCGGCGCTTGATCCCGTCTTTCGTTTCGTGTTCACGCTCGCCAACGCTGACGCCGAGGGCCGCGCCCTGAACGCCCGGATCGAGGCTTTCGCGGCCGCCCGGCCGAACACAATCGCAGTCGCCTCGCTCGGGCAGCTTCGCTATCTCAGTTTGATGAGCCAGGCGGACCTGGTGATAGGCAATTCCTCAAGTGGTCTGCTCGAAGCGCCTTCCTTCGGTATTCCCACGGTGGATATCGGCGACCGTCAGAAAGGGCGCGAGCGCGCAGACTCGGTGTTTCACGCCGCGCCCGAACGCGGCGCAATCGCTGCGGCGATCGCCCAAGCGCTTCAGCGTGGCCGCAAGGACACCATCAATCCTTATGGCGACGGCGATTCCAGCCGGCGATTCGCCGATATCATTGCCGGCGTTCCGGATTACAGGCAGCTTCTGGCCAAGGGCTTCCACGAACTTCCTGGCAGCGGAGCGCGGCCGTGACGATGGACACGCTGATCATCGCGGAAGCCGGCGTCAATCACGACGGCAGCCTGGACAAGGCACTGGCGCTGGTCGATGCGGCTGCCGACGCCGGTGCCGACATCGTCAAGTTCCAGACCTTCAATGCGAAGGCGCTGGCGGGCGCGGCGGCAAAGAAAGCCGACTACCAGCAGCGTATGACGGACGCCACCGAGAGCCAACTCGCGATGCTGGAGCGGCTCGAACTGCCGCAGGCTGCACATCATGCTCTGATTGCACGCGCTGCCGGGCGCGGCATCGGATTCCTGTCGACTCCATTCGACGACGCCTCGCTTGCCTTCCTGCTATCGCTCAAGCTGCCGCGCATCAAGATCGGCTCGGGCGATCTCACCAATGCGCCGCTACTGCATGCGGCAGCGAGGGCCGGCGCGACGCTGATCCTGTCGACCGGCATGGCAACGCTCGGAGAAATCGAGGAAGCACTGAGCGTGTTGGCCCATGGCTATGTGCAAGGCAAAGATCCTGCAGGCCTCGCCTCATTCCGCGCAGCATGGCGTGATCCGGCGGCGCGCGCCGCGCTGGCGCGGCACGTCAGCCTGCTGCATTGTACGACCGAATATCCCTGCCCCATTGCCGATGTGAACCTCGCCGCAATGGCGACGATGCGATCGGCGTTCCAGCTTCCGGTCGGGTATTCCGACCACACGGACGGGTTCGAGATTTCAGTCGCCGCCGTCGCACTCGGAGCAGCCATCATCGAGAAGCACCTGACCTTGGATCGCCATGCGTCCGGTCCCGACCACGCAGCCTCGCTCGAGCCCGACGATTTCAAGCGCATGGTGAGCGCCATTCGCAATGTCGAGGCCGCGCTGGGCGACGGTGTGAAGACGCCTAGAGAATCCGAGGTCAGGAATGTACCGGTGGCGCGCAAGAGCATCGTGGCGGCTCGCGCCCTGAAGGCCGGCGAGATCATCGGTCAGGCCGACGTCACTGCCAAGCGACCGGGCACAGGGCGGCCGCCGATCGAGTATTGGTCCTTGATCGGAACTCCGGCGCCGCGGGCGCTCGAACCCGACGATCCGGTTTAATGGCGGGGCTTTGCAGGAACTCCGCGCAGCACGGACCCGGGCGGCCACGACCCCGTCACGACAGAGCCCATCGCCACCAGCGTATCGTTGCCGATGGAAATGTGATCGCGGATACGGCTGCCAAGACCGACGAAACAATTGTCGCCGATCTCTGCGCCGCCGCCCACCACGGTTCCGGGAGACAGATGCGTGCAGTGCCCGACTCGCACATCGTGCTCGACCACCGCGCCGGAATTGATGATGCAGTGATGGCCGATCATGCTGCGCGCATTGACGATTGCACCGGGCATGATGACACTGCCCGGACCGATCGTTGCCGATGGAGAAACGGACGCGTGCGGATGAATCACCGACGCCCAGCGCCTCAGTTGCAGCCGGCCGATCATCTGGCGGCGCGCGGGGCCCGCCTGCATTGTTCCGATCCCCACCACGAAGGCGGCATCGGGATAGTTCGACGCAGCATCATCGGTTCCGAGATAGCGAGCAGTGCCCAGTTTTCCCGGCTGGCGATCGAGGAATCCGACGATGTTGAATTGGCCCGACAGGAGCGCGGCCTCATAGACCATGTAGGCATGCTCGCCGCCCCCGATGATGATCAGATCGTCCATCGCGATTCCCTTAGCCGCACCGATCTTAGCGACGGACCTCGGCACCTCAAACGGCCGGACCGCGCCTGAAAAACGAGAATTAACAAGGACAAAGCGGGATGTCCTGGCGGGGTTGACGCCGCCTCTCGCAGCCGCGATATAGCAGACTCAGCCGTGGGCCGCCCCCAATATCTGGCGTATACGAGGCAAATTGCCATGAAATCCTGGCGCAAAGCCGTCGTCGGTACCCAGGCAACCGTGGGCGAGGCCATTGCCGCGATCGAGAGCGGCAGCATCCAGATTGCGCTGGTGCTCGACGACCAGAACCGGCTGCTCGGCGTGGTCACCGACGGCGACGTCAGGCGCGGGCTGCTGCGCGGCATTGCCCTGACCGGACTTGCGACCGACATCATGAACCGGACGCCGATTTCGGCCCCTGCAACGTTACCGCGCGAGGATCGCCTGCAATTGATGCGGCAAAGGTCGATCAAGCAGCTCCCGCTTGTCGACGAGGGCGGCCATCTCGTCGTGGTCGAGACGCTTGATGAGCTGCTCGAACCGCGCCAGTATCCGAATCCCGTCCTGATCATGGCCGGCGGCCTCGGTGAGCGCCTGGGCGCGCTGACGCGTGACGTGCCAAAGCCGATGCTCAATGTCGGCGGCAGGCCCCTGCTTGAGACGATCGTCCGCAACGTCGTGCAGCAGGGCTTCCACAACATATACATCTCGGTCAACTACAAGGCCGACACGATCAAGGGCCACTTCGCCGATGGCACCACCTTCGGCGCCAAAATCCAGTACGTACACGAAACCGAACGCCTGGGGACCGCCGGCGCGCTCGGCCTCTTCTCGACACCGCCGGATCTGCCGATGATCGTCACCAACGGCGACATCCTCACCACGATCAACTACGGCGCTCTTCTCGACTTCCACAATGGAACGCCGGCGGAAGCGACGATGGCCGTGCGCGAGCACAAGGTGCATGTCCCCTATGGCGTGGTTTCCACGTCGGAGGGTTTTCTCCAGACCATTCGCGAGAAGCCCACCGAGAGCTGGTTCGTCAGTGCCGGCATATATGTGATCGGCAGGTCCGTCTTCCGCCATGTCACGCCCGGCGTCAGCATCGATATGCCGACCGTGCTCGAGCGCGTGATCGCGGGCAAGGGGCGGGTCGCGGTCTATCCCATTCGCGAGTACTGGCTCGACATCGGCCGGCTGGAAGATTTCGAGCAGGCGCATGCGGAGTTTCACGAGGTTTTCCCGTGACCTCAGCAACAGCCGTCGTGGTTGGCCTGGGCTCGATCGGCACGAGGCATGCGCAGGTCCTGCGCGAGCTCGGACTTCGCGTCGCGACCGTCAGCCGGCGCGAAGGCGGTGACTACAAGTCGATAGGGCAGGCCGTTGCGGGCATCCATCCGGACTACGCAGTGATTGCGACCGAAACCTCTCGTCACGCCAGCGATCTCCAGGAACTCGCTCAGGCCGGCTTCGGCGGCGCGGTCCTGGTCGAGAAGCCGATCTTCGCGGCACCAGCGGCACCGCCGAAGTATCCGTTCGCCCATTTGAGCGTCGGATACAATTTGCGCTTTCATCCGGTCATGAAGGCGCTGGTCGAAAGACTGCGCGGGCGCGAGGTGATCACGGTCGCTGCCTATGTCGGGCAAGACATCAGAGACTGGCGGCCCGGGCGCGACCATCGCACCACGGCATCTGCGACGGTCGACGCCGGAGGCGGCGTGCTGCGGGATCTCAGCCATGAACTGGACTATCTCATTTGGCTGTTTGGCCCATGGCATCGTGTCGCCGCTCTCGGCGGCGCCTCGGGCGTGCGCGATATCGACGTCGATGACCACCTCGACCTGCTGCTCGACATGCAGCGGGCACCGTCCGTCCACGTCCACATGGACTACCTCGATCGTCAGGGGGTCCGCCGCATTCGGGTCAATGTCGACGAGGACACCATCGAGGCAGATCTCGTCCGTGGCCGTCTCACCGTCAACGGAAACGTAACGGAGGTCCCCAACGAGCGCGACCAGAGCTATCGCGACATGCATGTCGCGGCGATGCGTGGCGCGCGTCCGGCATGTTCGCTGCCGGAGGCCCTCGGCGTCATGCATCTGATCGATGCCAGTGAGCGCGCGCTGCGCACGAAGACATGGGTATCGCCGTGAGTATCCTCTGCACCATCTGCGCGCGGGGCGGCTCGAAAGGTGTCGTCGGCAAGAACGCGCGCAATCTCCTGGACAGGCCCGTGCTCGCGTGGAGCATCGCGCAGGCGCGCGAGACGAACCTGTTCGATGCGATCGCCTTCAGCAGCGATTCGGACGCCCTGCTCGATGTGGCGCTGAAAGCGGGCGCCGATATTGCAGTCAAGCGCCCGGACGAGATGGCGACCGATACCGCGCCGAAGCTGCCGGCGATCCGCCATTGCCTCGAACAGGCCATCGCGCAAACGGGTACGACGCCGGAGATCTTCGTCGATCTCGACGTCACCTCCCCGCTCAGACTGGCCTCCGATATCACCGGCGCGGTGGCGCTGCTGCGCGAAAGCGGCGCGCGCAATGTCATCACCGGGGCGCCGGCGCGGCGGTCGCCCTATTTCAACCTCGTTGAGCAGCGCACCGACGGCAGCGTCGGCCTGTCCAAATCGGCCAATCCGCCGATTACGCGCCGGCAGGACGCGCCGCGATGCTTCGACATGAACGCGTCGATCTATGTCTGGCGCGTCCCGCCCTTTCTCGAGCAACCCGCCGTGTTCTATCCGGACACGCGCCTGTTCGAGATGCCGGAAGAGCGTTCGATCGACATCGATTCCGATCTCGATTTTGCGTTGGTGGAGCTGTTGCTCCGCCAACGACTGAAGGCCTGAGGAGGCGCAAGCGATGGCCACGAGCTTCAAGGCCCTGTTCGATCTAACCGGGCGTACTGCCGTCGTCACCGGCGGGTGCGGCATCCTCGGGCATCGCTTTGCCGAAGGGCTCGCCGAGTTCGGCGCCAACGTCGCCATTCTCGATCTCGATCAGGCCGCAACCGATGCGGCGGCAACCGACATTGCCTCACGCCATGCCATTCGGGCCAAAGGCTACGGCTGCGACATCACCAAACCCGATGCGGTGCGCAACGCAGCCGATGCGATCGAGGCCGACCTTGGATCGGTCTCGATCCTTCTCAACAACGCGGCCAGCAAGACCTGCGATGTGGACGCCTTCTTCGCACCCGTCGAGACGTTTTCGCAGGACACCTGGCGCGAGATCATGTCGGTCAATCTCGACGGCATGTTCACCGTCGCGCAGGTGTTCGGCGGCCGCATGGCAGGGCGCGGCTACGGCGCCATCGTGCAGACAGCTTCGATCTACGGACTACTGGCGCCCGACCAGCGCATCTACGAAGGCTCCGAATATCTCGGCCGCGCCATCAACACGCCCGCGGTCTATACGGCGTCCAAAGCCGGGGTCATCGGCCTGACCAAGCACCTCGCGACCTATTGGGCGGCGAAGGGCGTTCGCGTCAATACGCTCACTCCGGGCGGGGTGGAGAGCGGGCAGAACGAGACGTTCAAGGCGCGCTATGGTGCGCGTATCCCGCTCGGCCGCATGGCTCGTGCGGACGAGATGGTGGGGACCATGCTGTTCCTGGTGTCGGATGCGGCATCCTACGTAACCGGGCAGAACATCGCCGTCGACGGCGGCCTGAGCGCCTGGTAGCAAACACCAATGATCAAGCGCCTGATCCAGAACACGGTCATTTCGGCGCTTGCCTTCGGCGTGGCTGCCATGCTCGGCCTTGCCGTCATTCCGCTGATCATCGGGACTTGGGGGGTGACCGAGTTCGGCCTCATCGTCATTTCGCGGCTGCTGCTTCCCAGCGGAATGATGGCGGTGCTGGATCTCGGCCTGTCCGAGGTCGCCACCCAGGTCGTCGCGCGCGCACGCGAGCACCGCAATTGGACGCAGGCCAGTCGCCAGATCGCTTACCTAGGCGTAGTCTCCATCGTTCTCACGGTGGTCCTGAGCGTAGCCATATGGCTTTCGACACCGCTGTTTGTCATCGTGATGAAGGTCGATGCCGCGCATCTGGAGACGTTCACGCGGATCATGCACTATACCGCCCTCGCAAATCTGGTCTTTGTTCCGGCGCTGGTGTGGGAAGGCATTGTCAAAGGTTTCGAGCGCTACAACCTGCTTCGCATTGCAGAAGTCACGTCAACGACAGGCTATGTCGGCCTGACCTTCGCAGCCTCGTGGGCGGCGGCGGGCTTCGAAGTGGTCGCCTACATCTATCTCGCCACGCTGGTGGCTCGCGCTCTCGTCATTGGAGCTGCTGCGGTCATCGCCCTCAGGCACAAGCACGTGAGATTGCTGCGGTGGACCCCCGACATCCGGCAGGACGTCCTGCACCGGTGCCTGCTGCTTCTGCAGGGCAAGCTTATGGGCGGCATTTCTGGCCCGTTTCAGCCCTTCCTCATCGGACTGCTGTTCGGGCCGAAGGCTGTTGGTACCTATGACGCACTGGTTCGATTATCGCGGGTTTCCAAAGTCGTTGTCAGCCTGCTGACGTCCGCCCTCCTTCCCGTCGCCAGCCGCCTCGACGAGCGCGGCAGTGCAATGTCGTTCCAGCGCCTCGGCGATCTCGGCCTCGTCGTGGTGCCGATGTTCGTCGTGCCGCCGCTTGCCGCGACGGCGATCCTCTCTCCGGAAATCATGAACATCTGGATCGGGCCCCTCCTTGCGCCCTATGCATTCTGGATGGGCCTCAGTTTCCTTGTTCCGATCTGCACCCAATACGTCGCAATCGGCAGCCTGATCTTCCTGACGCGGCCGGAGGTACAGGCCAGGCTCAATCGGCTGATCGCGGTTCAGCTGCTAATCTGGGCGATCGTCTCGACCGCGACGTTGCATCTGTTTGCGGAACGCGCCCTCATTCTCGGCCAGGTGGTCGGCAGCATCGTCATTCTGCCCCTGCAGCTCGCCGAGCTCCGAGAGGCGCTCGAACTCGACCGCAAACGCTTTGCAAGGGCGATCGGAACCCAGGTCGCAATCCTTGTGTTGGCAAGCATTTCTCTAGCAACAATTGCAGGTTACATTCGCTTCGACAGCGTGCTAAAGCTCGCCCTTGGTTCCATGGTTTTCTGCCTGGTCACCTGGACACTTCAATACCTCCTGGTGCTTGAAAAGCGGCACCGGACTGTATTTCCAGCCATCGGACAGTTGATGGGACTGATATCCAAAAGCAGTTGAATGAATATCCACGCGACAGATACGAAAGCCATCCCCACAGGTTTCGCTCCGGCGTCGTTGTCGGACAGGGCGGCAACTTATGCGTTGGACGCGATCAAGAGCATCGGCCGTTTCGCGATGCGCCGCGTGAAACGCACTGCCGACGTCGTCGATTCCGAGTACAATCTCTTGCATTGGCAGCGAATGCTGTCCGAAAAGAGCTGGACCAAGGCCGCCGGCATTAGTGACTTCCTGATCCCAAAGAATTCCGCGCGGAATCTCCGCAAAGTCAACAACCGGATTTGCCGGATGGCGGCCGACGACTATTATCGATACCGGGCCAGGGCCCTCGGCGAACTGCTCGCGCGGCATACCGGCGGCGCCACGGAGCTCGTCGAGCTCGGCGCGGGTTGCGGTATCAACCTGCTGTCGCTTCACCTTAATAACCCCGATTGGCGACTGCTCGGGTTCGACATCGCGCCGAACGGCATCGCTGCGGGCCGCGAGATCGCGGCGCATTTTGGCCTGTCGGACCGAATATCGCTCGACAAGATCGATTTGACCGACGGCAACGACCCAAACTACACAGCGATTAGGGACAAGGTGGTTTTCACCTATTTCTGCATCGAGCAGATCCCCTATGACGTGCACAAGGTGGTGGCCAACATCATCGCAGCGAAGCCGAAGCGTGTTATCAACATTGAGCCGACGACGGAGCTCCTGGACCTCGCAAGTCCGCGGGACTTCGTCAGCTTCCTATACATCCGCTCGGTCGATTACCAGACGCAGCTGTTCTCGACGCTAGACGATTGCGAGCGACAGGGCCGCGTCCGCATCCTGGCGCGTGAGCGGATGCCGTTCGCGCCGACAATCCACAATGATGGTTTCTTGTATTGCTGGGAGCCCACATGACAACCATCGACACGACGGCTGATCGGCCTGCACCGAAAAGGGCGAAGATCAGTCAGTTCCGCCGCCTGCTGTGGCACGTCAACCGCACCGATCTCGGATGGGTGCTGAAGGCTGCTCTGACCAGCCTGCAGCTGCCGGCCCGGGCCAAACGCATCGCACTGCTCAAGCAGCTTCCGACTAGGCCCGAATGGGCCGAGGCCAGCCGCAAGCTCGATGCGGATGGCTACGTCGACGTCTCCTTGATCGTTGATCGAAGCCTCGCGGAAGCTGTCGCATCGTTCGCCGAGGGCAAGGTGAATCGCCTGCAGGAGTTGATCGGTCGGCAGAAAGAGGGGCACAAATCGTTCTGGGTCAGCCTGCTGGACGAAGATCTCGTCAACGGTGCTTTTGCGAGCGACCATCCGTTCGTCCGCTACGCCCTGCAGCCGGCTGCCCTGCGCATCATCGGCGACTTCATGCACGATCTGCCGCAATTGTCGGACGTGGTGTTGACGTTGTCACAACCGACTCCGAACCAGGCGCTGAGCTTCTCTCAGTTGTGGCACCTCGATCATGACGACAAGCGCGTCTGTAAGCTCTTTATCTACCTGACTGACGTTCAGGACACCGCCGACGGTCCGTTCACCTTCATTCCGGCCGGACCGTCGAAGGCATTTCGCAACTCGCTCAAGAGCCATATGAGCGACGCTCAAGTGTTCGCCAAGACCGGCCCCGACGCGGTCAAGGAGATGATCGCGCCCCGCCTGTCCTCCTTCATCGTCAACACGGCCCGCTGCCTGCACATGGGAAGCCGGATAGAGTCGGACCGCAGCCGTCTGCTGTACACGGCAACCTACATCCAGCAGCCGCGCATCTTTCCCGAGCCGCCGCCGCGGTTCCGCGCGGTCGGCGCCCTGACGGAGCTCGAGCGCACCGTGATGCGGCTCTGATACGGACCTGCCGGGAGCTCACATCTTGCGTATAGGCCTGGTGGTCGATCACCCCAAGCGTGACCTGCCGGGGGCAGTCATGCTCGGTTATCAGCTGGCGCGGCGCGGCGTCTGCGTCGTGCTGGTGCCGATGTACGAGCAGGCCGTAGACGTCCCGCGTCTCGGACTCGATGCGCTGGTCGTCAACTACGCGCGCCCGGTCAATCTCGACCTGATGCGCAGCTTTGCCAAGGCTGGCCTCGCGCTCTACGTGCTCGATACCGAAGGCGGCGTGCTGGCCGAAAAGGGCGGCAACTCGCCACCGGCCATGGCGGCCCACATCAGGGACAGCGGCTACGCCGATATTCTGACGGGTTATTTCTTCTGGGGCAGCCGTCTGCACGACGCCTTCCTCGCGGCCGGCACCATGAAGCCGGAGCAGCTTCACCTCACCGGCTGCCCGCGCTTCGATTTCGCGGCCCCGCGCTGGCGCACGCTGCTCGACGGCGAGCCGCGTGGCTATCTCCTCGTCAACGCCAACTTTCCGCTGGTCAATTCCCGCTTCACCGGAAATCCCGGCGGGGAGCGCGAAGCCATGGTGCGTTCCGGCTGGGATGGCGCCTATGTCGATCGCTTCATCGCGGACCTGAAGCAGGTCTTTGCCAACTATCTCGCCGAGATCGACCGGCTCGCCGCGGCGCGGCCCGACCGCAACATTCTCGTGCGTCCGCATCCCTTCGAGAGCGAGGATGTCTATCGCAATGCGCTCTCGCGCCATTCCAATATCGTGATCGACGGCACCGGCAGCGTGCTCGATCGCATCCGCAACGCGGCCGCCGTCATTCATCTCAATTGCGGAACGGCTGTGGAATCGGTTCTGCTGGGCAAGCTCCCGCTCCAGCTCGAGTACCTGAACACGCCGACAACGGCCGGCCATGCCGCGCTTCCTGCCCGCGTGAGCCGCCCGGTCGCATCGTTCGACGAGTTGCTCGGCGCGATCGACAACATCGAGCGAGAGACAGAGGCCTTCGATTTCGCCCACGTACATGCCGCCGATATCGAGGCATTCTTCCATCTCAATGACGGACAAGCCGCCGAACGCGTCGCCGATGTCCTGACCCGCGCAACGATCTCGCGCCGTCCCTACGTCTCTCTGCTTTCTACCGTGAAGGGCACGCGCGACAAGCCCAGTGTCGCCCAAGTCATCAAAGGCACCGCCAGCGCCGCGCTCGGCTCGGCCATCACTGAACGGCTGCGCAGCCAACTCAATCCCGCCCGGCGCGACAAGCGGATCGCGCCCTCCGTCGTCCAGCCGCTGCTGCAGCGCATCGCCGCTCACGATCAGGCGAGCCCGTCGCGGTTTGCCGCAAGACGAGCGCATTGTGCCATGACGGGCTTGCCGCTCGCGAGCATTGCGATCGAACGGGCCCGATAGAGCCATGACCACATCTGGGAAGACCATCCTCATCACGACGCTTGCCGAATACCAGACCCGGTTCTGGATTCCGGTCGTCCACCGGTTGCGCTCGGCGGGCCATGATGTCGAACTGCTTGCCTTCGACGATCGCAGCGCGGAAATGTCGATGGCTGAAGGCGTTCCGGTCACCAACATGTATCGCGAGGGTCTGAAAGCGGGCCCTTCGCCCGACGATCGCGAGGCGTTCGACGCGCGCGTCGTGTCCTACGGACTCGCCGGGACCAACTTCCTGTTCAGTCACGAGCGATTCACTTTCGGCATCCGCGATACTGAGGCGCTGCGCCGGCGCTTCATGATCTATGCCAATGGGATGGAGGCGGTACTTGACCGGCTGGAGCGGCAAGGCAGACGCGCCGAGCTTGTGCAGGAGCTTGGCGGCTTCCTCTCGGTGATCGCAAGCTTCTACGCCGCCAAGCGCCGCAACATTCGCAACTGGTTCATCGAGCCTTCATTCTTTCGGGGCCGCCTGTACTTCACGCCCGACACGCTCGGTGCACCCGACGTGATGCCGGTGCCGGCGGACGCCCCGTCGCCTGAGGTTCGGGCCTATCTAGACGACACGCTGACGCAGCGCGCGATCGTCATCCCCAAGAAGGACCAGCACCATTATTCGGCAGCCTTCAAGAAGGTCGTGAACCTGCGCAATGCCCGCCGCCTCACCGAAAAGCTGTGGGACCAGTTCGCGCTCGGCAAGCATCAGGAGTTCGGACACAATCTGCGCCACGCTCGCGTGCACGCGGCGATGGCGCTCAATGCGACGCGGCTGCGCAAGCTCTACAAGCCGATCCCCGGGGTGCCCTTCGTCTACTATCCATTCCACGTTCCGGCCGACATGGCGCTGACGCTGCGCTCGCCCGACTATCTCGACCAGGTCGCGACCGTCGATTTCCTGCTGCGGACGATCCCGGACTCGCATGTGCTGGTGGTGAAGGAACACCCCGCCCAGATCGGCGCGATCTCAGCCGATCGCCTGTTCGAGCTGGCGCGCCGGTTCGACAATTTCGTGCTGTTGCCGCCCCAGACCAACAATTACACCGTGCTCGATCGCGCCGAGGCCGTCGTCTCCGTCAACAGCAAGTCGGGTGCCGAGGCGCTACTGCTCGGCAAGCCAGTGGTGGTGACGGGTGATGCGTTCTACCGCTCCTGTCCGCTCGTCTATGCGGTCGATCGTCTGGCCGACGTGCCCGCACGCCTGCGCGAGGCGATCGCTGCCGGCCCGTTCGATCCGGCCATGGGCGCGCCGTATTTCGAGTCGGCGTGGCGCCGCTCTTATCCAGGCGAGCTCTATGTCAGCGATCCCAAGCTGCTCGACACGTTTGCTGACTCCTTGCGCGCGGTGATCGCCGGGCCGGCGCGTATCGACTGACCGGACACATCATGCCGCTCGTTTCGATCATCACACCATCCTGGAACGTCGAAGGCCTCATTGACGAGACGATCCGTTCGGTACAAGGCCAAACATTCGCCGATTGGGAGCTCTTGATCACCGACGACTGCTCGACCGACAACACGCCGGGGATCATTGCGGCGATCGGTGAGCGCGATCGCCGCGTCAAGCTGATCCCGCAGGCCAGGAATGGTGGCCCGGCGCTGGCGCGCCAGGCGTCGATTGACGCCGCACAGGGCCGCTACCTCGCCTTCCTCGACAGCGACGATCTGTGGTTGCCGGAGAAGCTGGAGCGGCAGCTTGCCTTCGCGAAGGCGAAGCAGGCCGCACTTAGCTACACCGCCTTCCGTCGCATCAACGAGACCAACACGGTCACCGGAAGGCTGATCGAGGTGCCGGCCTCGCTCACCTATGATCAACTCCTGAAGAACACCGCGATCGCGACTCTGACCGCGATGATCGACCGCGACGTCGCCGGTCCCATCACGATCAGGAACGAGGGCTATGACGATTTCTGCCTGTGGCTGTCGATCCTCAAGCGCGGCCATACCGCCTACGGCCTCAACGAGGATCTCGCGCGCTATCGCGTCAGGGGCTCCTCGGTCTCGAGCCGCCCGATGCGCTCGGCCAAATGGGTCTGGCAGATCTATCGAAATGTCGAACACCTCTCGCTGATCAGGTCGGCCTGGTGTTTTGCCCATTGGGGTGCGCGAGCCTGGCTGAAGCGACGGGAGTTCTAAGCTACAGTCACCACCTCACCGCGCAATCGGAGCGAGACGCTTCGACCGGCAGGAAATGAACATTGCGACCGCGATCCGTTATCTCTAGTCTGACCCGGATCTGAGAGGGCTTTGCGTGTACGATCGAAGTGTTCTTCCACTGGCGGTGCGTCCCCTCGCCGATCGCCGGGCCCGGATAGGCTGGTCACTGTGCTGCCTGTTTCCGGCGATTTTTCTGTTGTTCCTGTTTGCGGTCACGGCACTCAGCGCGCCCGAACATGACGATTTCTGCTTCGCGGATCTGTACGCCCGTCACGGTTTTGTCGACACCGTATCGCTCTTCTATCGCTCGCAATCGGGCCGGGTCCTGGCCCTGTGGCTGACCCAGGTGCCGCCGGCGATCTCTGCCGCAGCGGGTGTCAGCCTGCTATCGGCCTATTCCGGGACCATGGCTGTGAACGCGGCGCTGTTTCTGGCCGCCGCGGCCCTGGTCATGGTCCGAGCCTGGCCCCACACCGCCGCTCTCCAAATAACCTTTCTCACAGTCGCGTTTGCCGGCGTCGTGGTCAGCGCGGCTCCGAGCGTCCGGGATCTCCTCTATTGGCTGTCTGCGGTGACCTGTTACGTCCCGCCCGCCTTGATCACCATCTGGATCCTTGGGGAGTGCATCAGAGCGCTTGACCGGCAAGCCAGTTTCTCGTGGATGCTCAGCCTCGCGATGTCCCTTGGCGGATTCGCCGCCGCGCTTTGCAATGAATTCACGGGCGTCTGGCTCCTGCTGATCATCTCGGCGTCATTCGGCGCTCGCCAGCTCTTCGGTCAGCCGCGCCAGATCATGCATCACATCCTGATTGCTGCCGCCATCGCGATCGGGTGGCTCATCGTTGTTTCCGCCAGTGGCAACGGGACGCGCATGGAACAACTCCCGAACGGCGGCCATCTGACTTTTTCCGTTCTGCAAGCCCTTCTCGATTCACTTGCCGGTCTTGGCCGCTTCCTTCGCGAGCCTGCCGTGATCGCCTGGCTCGCTGCTGTTGGCCTCATCGCGTTGGCTGAGGCCGACCCGATGCCCAAAGTGCCGCAAAAAAGCAAACTGCTGGCACTCGGTACGATCGCGATCTGCCTGGCGTGCGGCTATTTCGAATATTTCGCTCATCGCTATGCGACGGGCATGCGGCTCGTTGAGAGGGCGCAGAATCAGGCCTTGATCCTGCTGCTGTTCGGATCGACGCTGGCGGTCAGGCTGCTCGTTGGCGCCTACCGGTCGCAATTGCGCGAACGGCTTGCGGCGAGCGCGTTTCGCGGCTTGCTCGGTCCGGTCGGGATGCCTGCGAGTCTGATGCTGCTCATCACGGGCTCGCTGAGCTTGAGCTCGACGGCGTTCCAGGTGCGCTCGCAATGGCAGGATCTGTACCCCTACTGGCGGGAGAGCGCTGAACGACATGCCCTCCTGACGACCAGCTCCGAGCCGATCATCGTAATTCCCCGGCACAGATGGACGCCGTCCTTGCTGATGACCGCGGACGTGACGGCCAACGCCGACAGATTGCCGAACGACTGCATCGCAAGATATTATCACAAGTCGGCCGTCTACGCCGCCGCGCCGCCGCGATGACCACTTCCCCTGCTCCAGAGATGCGAACGTGAAAACAATCAGCGTCATCACGCCCTGCTACAATGAAGAGCTCAACGTCAGGGATTGCTACGAGGCGGTCCAGAAGATCTTCGATGGCGAGCTCCGGGCCTATCGGCGCGAACATATCTTCTGCGATAACGCCTCCGACGACCGCACCCTGGAAATCCTGCGCGAGATCGCAGCGAAGGACCCTGCGGTGAAGATCATCGTCAACGCACGTAACTTCGGCCCCCTCCGCAACACATACAACGGCGTCATGGCTTCACGCGGCGACGCTGTCCTCCTGTTCATGCCGGCGGATCTTCAGGATCCGCCCGAATTGCTTCCCGAATTCGTCAAGCTGTGGGAGTCCGGCTACGAGATCGTCTATGGCATCCGCGCAGTGCGCGAGGAAGGCCGACTGATGCGCGGCATCCGCAGCGCCTATTACCGCCTTCTGACCCGCTTCTCCGAGGTGAACGTTCCACCCGGCGTCGGCGACTTCCAGCTGGTCGACCGACGCGTGGTCGAGGCCATGCGGCACGTTCGCGACACCTATCCGTTCATGCGGATGATGACGTTCGAATGCGGCGGCCGCGCCGTCGGCGTCCCCTACACCTGGCGCCTGCGCAAGAAGGGATTTTCCAAGAACCGCGCCAGTGCGCTGATCGACCAAGGTCTCAACGGTTTGGTATCCTTTACCACCGCGCCGGTCCGCTTCGGCCTGCTCGCCGGCTTCCTGATCTCGGCCCTAAGCATCGGCTACGCGATCGTCAATTTCGTCGTCGGCCTGATCCTGTACCGGCAGCTGGCCGAGCCGGGAATCATCACGCTGATCGTCGCCATGTTCTTCTTCGGCGGCGTCCAGCTGTTCTTCATGGGTATGATCGGCGAATATGTCCTGGCGATATACGGGCAGGTGCGCGACAAGCCCGTGGTTTTCGAACGCGAGCGCGTCAATTTCGACCCGCCGCCGTCCGGGCCTGACGCGCGGGCGGCGTCAGCGCTTCGCCAGTGATTGCTCGATCCGCGCAACGATCGCCCGAACCGAGAGGCCCGCGGCATCGAGCAACGCCTCGCGCGAACCTGCGCTCGACACTTTGCCGCCCTGCTCGGGAATGCCGATGCCCGTAACCGGCGGTCGCTGCGTGTCGCCGGCAAACATGTCCGCCACCAAGCTGAACAAGCCGCCCCGCAGAATGTGCTCTTCGAGGGTGACGATGAGCGAAGCATCGCGCACGGCATCGCGGATCGCAGTTTCGTCCAGTGGTTTCAGGCAGGAGACGCTGACCACACCGACGCCTCTGCCGCACCCCGCGAGCCCACTGGCAGCCTCCAGCGCGCGCGAGGCGATCGGTCCCGACGCGAGGATGACGACCTCCCGCCCCTCGCGCAGCACGCGCGGCTTGCGCAAGTCGGTCACGGCGGCGCCGAGGTTCGGCTCCCCTGCCCGGCTGAGCCGTAGATAGGATGGTTTGCCACTTGCTGCGATCAGACGCGTTGCTGCGCGCACCTCCATGGGATCGCAGGGCACGAATACCTCGATGCCCGGCAGCATCGACATGATGCCAGCGTCCTCCAGCGCGTGGTGGGTGTAGCCCTGGCTGCCGTAGGCATAGCCGGCGCCGACCGCCACGACCTTGACGTCGGCACCGTGGTAGCAGACATCGTTGCGGAGTTGCTCGAGGCAGCGCAAGGTCGGGAAATTGCCGATCGAATAGATGAAGACCGTCTTGCCCGATAGTGCGATGCCGGCAGCAATTCCTGCCATGTTCTGCTCGGCGACGCCGACATTGAGATAGCGGTCGGGAAACTTCGCCGCGAACGGCTCCAGCACGGAGTAGCCGAGATCGCCGCAGAGCAGCCAGATGTCAGGGTTCTCGCTTGCCACCTGCGACAGGCTCTCGATGAACGTCGTCCTCATGCTCCGACCTCGGCCAGGGCCTGCGCAAGCAGCTCATCCGAAGGCGAGCGGTAGTGCCATTCGAGCTTGTTCTCCATGAAGCTCACGCCCTTGCCCTTCACGGTGTGGGCGATCACGACCATCGGCCGGCCGGACGCTGCAGGCGCGGCGCCCAGCACGCGCTCAAGCGCGGCGAGATCGTGGCCGTCGATTTCCTCGACCTGCCAGCCGAAGGCTCGCCATTTCTCGGCGAAGGGATCGAGATTGAGCACCTCGGCAACCGGGCCAAAGCTCTGGATCTTGTTGAAGTCGACGATAACACAGAGGTTGTCGAGCTTGTGATGGGGCGCGAACAGGATGCCCTCCCAGTTCGAACCCTCGTCGCATTCGCCGTCGCTGAGCAGGCAGAACACGCGGCTGCCGGCCCCTGTGGAGCGCGCCGCGAGCGCCATGCCGATCGCAATCGGCAGGCCATGGCCAAGCGAGCCGGTCGAGACCTCGACGCCGGGCACGGCATGGCTGACGTGTCCGGTCAAGATCGAGCCGTCGCGGCAATAGGTGTCGAGTTCGGCCAGGGCAAAGAAGCCGCATTCGGCGAGCGTTGCGTACATGATCGCCGTGGCGTGGCCCTTGCTCAGCACGAAGCGATCGCGGTTCTGGCTTTGCGGCTCGGCAGGATCGATGCGCAGGATCCGGGTGTAGAGCACGGCCAGGATGTCCGCCATCGAGAGGCAGCCTCCGATATGCGAGGCCTTCGCGGCGTGCACCATGCGCAAGGCGTGCGCACGAATCCGTCGCGCGAATTCTTTCGGCTCAGGAAGATTTGGTCGCGTCATGCCAGTCTACCGTTTCGCGTAGCCCCTCATCCAACGGCACTTCGGGCTTCCAGCCCAGGGCGAGCATGCGCGAAACGTCCGCAGCCAAGACCATAACCTGATCGGCCCGATACGCCAACTCGCCGAAGCCGAGCGAGGCGCCGGGATCGACCAGATCGCGCAGACGCGTCACCGTCTCGCGCAACAGCGGCGCGTCCGCACTGCCCACATTGAAGATGCCGCTCGCCGCCTCATGCGTGACCGCCACCCGGAAAGCGCTCGCGGCATCGCGCGCGTGCAGAAACCCCCAGCGCTGCTCACAAGCCGTCAGGGCGATGTGTTGTCCGGAGCGCAGTTTCCGAATCATGCTCGGGATCAGCCAGTGGTCGGCATCTTTCGGACCGTAGGTCGAGAAGATCCTGAGCCAAGCGGCGCGCAGCCCCCGTTCCTCGCATAGACGCATCGCCATCGATCCGGCCGCGAGCTTGGCCATGCCGTACAGCGTCGTCGGCCGCGGCGCGTCGTCCTCTCGGATCGCGCGATCGTAGGGTCCGTATTCCGCCTGCGATCCGGCGCCCACGAAGACCCTGGCGCCGGCCTCGGCTGCGAGTTCGACGAGGCCCACCGTGTCGGCCACATTGACGGCCTGAACCGGGCTGTTGCGCTCGCTCCCTGCGACGCCGCGCCACGCCATGTGCACGACGGCCTCCGGGGCGAAGGCTATCAGCGCCCCGCGCAGTTCGTCCAGATGGTCCAGAGTGCCGGAAATCACGTCCAGACGGCCATGCACCTCCCTCAGGCGCCAGGCGGCGCCTGAGGGCCGCAGCAGGACGGCCGCCTCGTGCCCTCGCGCCACGAGGTCCGCAACGAGATAGGAGCCCAGAAAACCACTCGCGCCGGTCACGAAGATACGCATGCGCCCCCCTAGATCAGCCACCGAGGCCCGTCAATGTCGGGGGCGGAAGGTTCGCCGGGGCTGGAAGCCGCTCTCCAGGCCTATGGGAGCGATCCGAACTTGATTATCCGGCCCACGCCGCTAAACGGTGGCCACGATTGAGGTTCGACGACACAGGGGTTAATGCATGAGCGATTTCAGGCTGGCCATGGTTTCCGCGGGCTTCGAACACGGCGGAAACGTCACCCATCGTCACTTCGACGGCCATCCGGACCTGCTCGTCTACCCCTTCGAGTCGCAGCTCGGAAATCGGAACTTCAACGACTTCCTGGCATCGGTCGAGCGCGTTCAGTACCGCTATCCCGAATTCCCGGAAGGGCTGACGGCGATCGAGCTGTACGAGCAGATGATCGACGAGGAGCTGAAGACCTTCCTGCGCAAGCGTAATGGCTCCAAGTTCCGCGATGCGGACTGCGTGATGGACGAGAAAAAGCGGATCGCCGAGTTCGTCCGGATCGTAGGCCAACCGCCAATCTTCCGCCGCCAGGTGATCGAGGCCTTCTTCCGCGCGACCTTTGCGGCCTGGGAGAATTACTACACCAAGCCGCGCCCGAACATGGTGTACGTCGGCTACTCGCCCGCCATCGGGATCGATGCAGACCGCATGGTGCGCGACTTCCCCAGCATTCGCATCCTGCACATCGTACGCAATCCGTTCTCTGCCTATCGCGACACCAAGCGCCGCCCTTTCCCGCAACCGCTGACCAAATATCTGATCACTTGGAACATCTATCACTCCACGGTCGAGATGTTTGCCAGGATGTATCCGGACAACGTACGCGTCTTCCGCTACGAGGATCTCGTCGCAGACAAGCGCAAATTCATGACCAACGCAGCCGAATTCATTGGCATACCCTTCGCCGACACCATGCTTTATCCGAGCTGGAACGGCGTTGAAATCAAGGATTCCATCGCGCCTTGGGGAACCGTGCTCAAGAGCACCAAGGACTACAACCAGGCCATCATCGAGGAACTCTCGGACGGGGAGCGCAAGCAAATCGCGCAAGGCACCGCGGCGCTCGCGCGTCATTTCGGCTACGATCGGATCGATTATCTGAGCCCGCTCTATCGTGCTGAGTAAGATCGCATTCTTCGAGACCGACGACCGCCCCGACATCGCTGCCGAGCGCGCGCGTCTCCTGCCGGCGCTGCGGGAGCATCTGCAATCCTTCGGCCGTGACGTCACCGTCACGCCCGCGCCCGGCGGTACGCTCGGTGCCTGCTACGACGCGGATGTCTCCGGCGAAAAGCGCTTCCTCAAGACGCATCTGCCGGATGCGCGCGCGCGCGACAGCCTCGCCAAGGAAGCCGACATCCTCCAGCGGCTCCACGGCAACACGATCGTGCTCGATCGCTTCGAAATTCCGCTCGCGGACGGAACGATGCGGCTCTGCCTCATGATGCCCGCGCTCGCGCCGCTGGCTGCCCCGATACAACCCGCTGATGCCGCCGCGATGGCATGCGCGTACAGCGAGCGGCTCAAGGATTGGCAGCGGGACAGGCTTGCCTCGCTTGAACACTACCTGGCATCCGCCGGACAGGCCCTAAAAACCCTTTCGGAGCGCTGCCTGCTGAAGCAGCCAGGCGCAGCTGAGACGCGACGGCTGATCGCGCTGCTCGCGGACCGCCTTCCAAAGCTACCCGTAGCGCTCTGCCATGGCGATTTCGGCCCCAAGAACATCATGCTCCAGGGCGTCACGCCGCTCGCAATCGACTGGGAAGACGCGTTCCGCGGTATCGCCGGTTATGATTATCTCTACTGGCTGACCTTCCTGGAGAACCGCTCGTTCCTGAAAACGGCAGCCTTCGGGCTCACCGGGCTTTCGCCGGACGTCGAGCGCGCTATCCTCGTCCTCGTCGTCCTGCTGAAATCGTATCTAGCGGTTCTGTCCGGCACGTATCTGACGCACGCAGTGTCGGCACAGGCCCGCATCTCCGAGATTCTCGATCTGCCGCGCTGATCAAGCTTGCGCGGTGCCGGCGACTTGTTCGAGCTGAGCGAGCGAGAACCTGCGCAGGTCGCGCCCCTCGCGCAGCGCCTTGTACCAGTCCACGGTGAGGCGAAGGCCCTGCGCCAGATCGAGTCGCGGTGTCCAACCGAGCTCTCGGTGCGCCTTCGCGCAGTCGAGCCTGAGATAGGCGGCTTCGTGCGGATGTGGGCCAGCATCTGCCGTCCACCGTGCGCCGTCACCCCACAGCGCGATCAGATGATCGACCACCGTCCCGACCGGCACCTCGCTTGCGGTATCTGGCCCGAAATTCCAGCCGCCGACGAAACGTTCGTCGCTCGCCAGCCGCTCGACCAGCGAGAGATAGCCCAGCACCGGATCAAGCGCGTGCTGCCAGGGTCGCACTGAATTGGGATTGCGGATGCGAAGCGCCTCACCCGCCAGGAACGCCTGCATCGCATCGGGCACCAGGCGGTCGCGCGCCCAATCGCCGCCGCCAAACACATTGCCGGCGCGCGCGGTCGCGACGCGCGCCGCGCCTCTCGCGTTGAAGAAGCTGTGCCGGTAGGAATGCGTGACGAGTTCGGCGCAGGCCTTGCTGTTGCTGTAGGGGTCGTCGCCGCCGAGCCGGTCGCCCTCGCCGAAAGGAGCCCCCCCACCGTTGTTCTCGTAGCACTTGTCGCTGGTGACGTTCAGGAGCACCTGCACCGATGGCAGATGCCGTGCCGCCTCTAGAACATGCACGGTGCCTAACACGTTGGTCGCAAAGGTCTCGACCGGTTCCTCGTAAGAGGGCCGCACCAACGCTTGCGCCGCCATGTGGATCACGATGTCGGGCTGGGCTTCTACCATCGCAGCGCGCAAAGTCGTGAGATCGCGAATATCGGCGAGGCGGTGCTTGATGTCCTCGGCGATGCGCGCCGTAACGAACAGCGAGGATTGGTGTGTCGGCGGCAGCGCGTAGCCGTAGACGTCAGCACCGAGACGGCGCAGCAGCAGCGAGGCCCACGCGCCTTTGAAGCCGGTATGACCGGTGAGAAAGACCTTCTTGCCGCGCCAGAATGCCGGATCCGTCACCAGATCCTCCACTTGGCGCGGCTGCCCGCCCACTCACCTTCGAGGAAATTGCGATCGCGCAACGAATCCATCGGATGCCAGAACCCGGGGTGCACATAGGCGCGCAAATCGTCGCCGCGAGCCAACTGCTCCATCGGCTCGCGCTCCCAGATCGTCTGGTCGCCGGCAATCAGGTCGCCGACCGACGGCGACAGTAGGAAGAACCCTCCATTGATCCAGCCGCCGTCGTCATTCGGCTTCTCCTCGAAATTGACGACCCGATCACCCTCGATGGCGACCGCGCCGAAGCGCTTGGCCGGGCGCACCACCGACACAGTGGCTCTCCGCCCATGCGTCTTGTGAAAGGCGATCTCGGCGGCGAGGTCGATATCGGCGACGCCATCGCCATAGGTCAGCGCAAAGAAGGCTTCGTCTTTGACGTAAGGCAGCACGCGCTTCAGGCGGCCGCCGGTCTGGGTGTCCTCGCCGGTATCCACCAGTGTAACCCGCCATGGTTCGGCGGTTTCGCGATGCACCTCCATCCGGTTTTCGGCAAGATGGAACGTCACGTCGGACATATGCAGGAAGTAGTTCGCGAAATACTCCTTGATCATATAACCCTTATAGCCAAGGCAGATCACGAAGTCGTTGAAGCCGTAATGGCTGTAGATCTTCATGATGTGCCAAAGAATGGGGCGCCCACCAATCTCCACCATCGGCTTCGGCCGCGTGCTGGTTTCCTCCGCGATTCGGGTGCCCAGACCTCCCGCTAGAATTACGACTTTCATTCACCTGCTCCGAACGGCACACGCTTCCCGCATATTTCAGACGGCTTCTATACGACGTAGGGAGACCAGGAAAATCTTCGTCAGCAAAGCACCTTGGCAATATGCGGGTATTATATTACCTCAAAAGCAAGACTATTGGCGTTTCCGCCGGTAGTCGATACCACTTCGCCGGCCGCATTCGACAACCACTCCCGAGGCCGCTGGAACCGATCATGCCGTTTGAGAAGTACAGTAACAGCCGCATTCTCGTGACAGGGGGCGCCGGTTTCATCGGATCGCACATCTGCGAGCGACTGCTCGATGCGGGGGCCGAAGTGGTGTCCGCGGACAATTATTTCACCGGCAGCCGGCGCAACATTGCCCATCTGATCGCCAATCCGCTGTTCGAGGCTGTCCGACACGACGTCACCTTCCCGCTCTACATCGAGGTCGACGCGATCTTCAACCTGGCCTGCCCGGCCTCGCCGATCCACTACCAGCGCGATCCCGTGCAGACCACCAAGACCTCCGTGCATGGTGCCATCAACATGCTGGGGCTCGCCAAGCGGCTCAAGGCGCGCATCTTCCAGGCATCGACCAGCGAGGTCTATGGCGATCCACTGATCCATCCGCAGACCGAGGATTACTGGGGCAACGTCAACCCGATCGGTATCCGGTCCTGCTATGACGAAGGCAAACGCTGCGCCGAGACGCTGTTCTTCGACTACTGGCGCCAGCACGGGTTGCCGATCAAGGTCGCACGCATCTTCAACACTTACGGCCCGCGGATGCAGCCAAATGACGGTCGCGTGGTGTCGTCCTTCATCGTCCAGGCACTCAAGGGCGAGCCGATCACAGTCTTCGGCGACGGCGGTCAGACCCGATCCTTCTGCTATGTCGACGACCTCGTCGAGGCCATCTTGCGGTTGATGGTGACAGCGGAGGACGTCACCGGCCCGATCAATCTCGGCAACAATTCCGAGTTCACGATCCGCGAACTCGCCGAGAAGGTCATCAAGCTCACCGGCTCGCGTTCCAAGCTGGAATTCAGGCCGCTGCCGCAGGATGATCCACGTCAGCGCCAACCCGACCTCACAAAGGCCAAGGCCGTGCTGAACTGGGAACCGAAGGTTGCGCTCGAGGATGGGCTGAAGGAGACAATCGCCTACTTCAAGCACTCTCTCGAAATCGCCTGATCCCGCTCGCAACTTCGGCCTCCGTAGCGAGCTTCGGCATGAGCGCACCGCCCGGCATCATCAGCGATCTGCGCGCCTACCTGGATTCGAAACCCGGGTTGACGGCCCTCGTGCTGCTGCACAGCGCCGTAACCTGCCTGTCATTGATCGAAGTCGCGACGTTCCAGCTCTCTATCGACTTCAATCCAAGGCATTTGTGGATCGCGGTCATCGTCGCGATCACCTTCTCTGTCGTGTCGTTGCTGTTCGTTTCTGCCCGCTTCTGCTTCGGCTATTTCGTCGGGTTCTATTGCTACACGATGATCCTTGGATTCCTGTGGATCAACGTTTTTTCCGAGTACAGCTACCCGCATTTTCTCGCAGGGCTTTCGGCAGCGATGTCGTTACTTCTCTTGTTGATGCCCCTGCTCCTCATCAGGGCGCCGCTGCCGCCATTAGTCACGCTGACCAATGACCGCTTCGAGCAGTTGCTCACCCTCACTCTGGCAATCTCTGTGGTCGTCGTTGCGGTGGCCGCGACCTACAATTTCAGGCTGGTCTCGATCGCGAACATCTATGACTACCGCGACAGCCTCGATTTTCCAGGACCGCTGCGATATCTCATTGGCTGGATTTCCAGCACAGTGCTGCCGTTCGCGTTCGCCTGCTACTGGCTGCTAGGCTACCGCTGGCGCGCGATCCTGATCCTGCTCCTGCTCTTGCTCTTCTATCCCATCACCCTGACGAAGTTCGCGTTCTTCACGCCGGCCTGGTTAGTCGCGCTGGTCGTGCTCTCGCGGCTTCTGGAAACGAGAGCAGCGGCCATCGTCTCAATCTTCGGTCCGATGCTGATCGGGCTCCTGGTGATCTGGCTAACCGAGGCAAGTCTGAGGAGCATTCCCGGCAGATATTTCGACATCGTCAACATCCGGATGATGGCGACAGCCTCGGGCGCCCTCGACATCTACAATCACTTCTTCGCGAGCCATCCGCTGACCTGGTTCTGCCAGATCTCCGTGCTGAAGCCGCTGATGCATTGCCCCTACGCGGAGCCGCTATCGGTGGTGATGCAGAACACCTACGGTTTCGGCAATTTGAATGCCTCGCTGTTTGCGACGGAAGGTATCGCGTCCGTCGGCCCTTGGCTCGCACCGCTGACCGCGCTCGCATCGGGCCTCGTGCTGGCGCTCGGCAATCGCGCCTCTGCAGGGCTCCCGCCCCGCTTCGTCCTGTTGTCCGCCGGCGTGCTGCCGCACGTCCTGCTCAATGTGCCGCTGTCGGTCGCCATGCTTACCCATGGCACTGCCATCCTATTCCTGCTCTGGTACGTGATGCCCCGCAGCCTGTTCGAACGGAATCCGTGACGCCGTGCGCATTCTGATCCTCAATGCCGACTATCTGCGCTTCCTCTCCTGGCTGTACCGGCGGCGGCCCGGCCTCGAGACCGAGCCTTATGTGGCGCAAATGGCGGCGCGAAACGCCAGCCTGTTCGGTGTCGCCGATTTCTATTCGCGCAGTTTCGCCGCCCTCGGGCACGTCGCCGCCGACATCCACGTCAACAATCCCTGGATGCAGACGGTCTGGGCGCGCGAACACGGCCTTGCCGTCAGCGAACCGCCGCCGCCCGGCGCGCCGTCGGGGAGCGATGCCGTTCCTGGCTGGCTGCAACGCGCAGTTGCGCCGTTCAAGCCGGTGTTGCGACCGCTCGCGCGCAAGGTCGGCCTCAGCCCGCGCCTCGACGCCGAAGCGGAAAAGATCCTGCTGGCGCAGATCGAGGACTTCAAGCCCGATCTCGTGCTCAACCAGGATCTGTTTCACGTCGACACTCGCCTCGCACGCCGGATCAAAGCGGTCGGCCGCCCCATCCTGATCGGCCAGGTGGGCATCTCACCGTCACGTGGCGAGGACTGGTCGGTCTACGACCTCATGATCTCGCAGATGGCTGCGGTGGTGGATTTCTTCCGCGCCCGCGGAGCGCGCAGCGAAGTGGTCCATCTCGCCTTCGAGCCGGGCATCCTCGACATCCTGCCTCCGCCGCCCCCGCAAGAATTCGACGTCACTTTCGTGGGGGCTGTCTCGGCGGACCACCAATTGCGCGTTGCGCAGCTCGAAGCGGTAGCGCGGCGCTACGATCTCAAACTGTTCGGCAGCGGCCTGCACTCACTTCCCGCCTCCTCGCCCCTGCACCGCTGTTATCAGGGCGAGGTGTGGGGTGTGGAGATGTATCAGGCACTTCGCGCCTCGCGCATCACCCTCAATTCGCACATCGACATGGCCGGCCGCGAGGCCGGCAATGCGCGTCTGTTCGAAGCAACCGGCGTCGGCGCATTTCTGCTTACCGACTTCAAGGACAATCTCCACACGCTGTTCGCTCCCGAGCGCGAGGTCATCGCGTGGCGAAACGTCGAGGACTGCATCGCGATGATCGAGCGGTATCTCGCCGACGACGCGGCGCGCCAGTCCATTGCCAAGGCAGGACAGGCCAGGACACTTGCCGCCCACACCTTTCGCCGACGTGTCGAGGAGATCCTCGCTCATGTCGGCTGAATTCCCATCAGCGGACACGGCAATCGTCATGTTCCGTGCGCCCTTGACGGTCCCGGCCAAAATGGCCAAAGTGCGGAGCTGGGCAGCTATCCCCCTCTAACTACAGAGATTTTCCTGAGGCTCACGATGCAACACGTCGAACATGTTCGATTCGGCGACCAGCTCTACGCGATCATCGTGCGGGCCTCGTTTCGCGAGCCCGGCATCCATTTCTTTTCGACGCCGGAACTGTCGCAACAGCTCGCCTTCATGAGCCATCCTCAAGGCAAGACTATCGAGCCTCACCGCCACAACAAGGTGACGCGGGAGGTGCACTACACCCAGGAGGTCCTCCTGATTCAGAAGGGCAAGCTCCAGGTCGACTTCTATACGGTCGAGGAAGAATATCTCGAAAGCCGCGTGCTTGGAGCCGGCGATATCATCCTGCTCTGCAGCGGCGCCCACGGCTTCCACGTGCTCGAACCACTTGAGATGTTCGAGGTCAAGCAAGGTCCCTATTCCGGCGAGAACGACAAGACTCGGTTCCCCGGAGCCTCTCCGCCCGAAATCCGGATCAAGGGTCCGCGCCTGTGACCGCGCCGTTCATTCCCGTCAACACGCCGCTGCTCGACGCGAACGAGGCCGACTATCTCGCCGAATGCATCCGGACCGGGTGGATCTCGTCGGAGGGCCCCTTCATCAAGCGCTTCGAGCAGTCGATGGCCGCGGCCGCCGGACGACGGCACGGCATCGCAGTCACCAACGGCTCGGTCGCACTCGACATCGCGGTCCATGCGCTCGGGCTCGAGCAAGGCTCCGAGGTCATCATCCCGACCTTCACGATCATCAGTTGCGCCGCCGCCGTGGTGCGGGCCGGCCTCGTGCCGGTCGGTGTCGATTGCGATCCCGCCACCTGGAACATGACGGCGGAGGGCGTGGAAGCGGCGATCACGCCGCGCACGCGCGCGATCATGCTGGTCCACATCTACGGCCTGCCGGTCGATCTCGATCCGATCCTAGCGCTCGCTCGCAAACACGATCTAAAGGTGATCGAGGACGCCGCCGAGATGCACGGCCAGACCTATCGCGGCGCGCCCTGCGGCAGCTTCGGCGACGTCTCGACCTTCAGCTTCTATCCCAACAAGCACGTCACGACCGGTGAAGGCGGGATGATCCTCACCGACGAGGATGCGCTTGCCGATCGGCTGCAGTCCTACCGCAATCTCTGCTTCCAGCCGCAGCAGCGCTTTGTCCACGAGGAACTCGGCTGGAACGCGCGCATGACGAACCTGCAGGCGGCGCTTGGCGTCGCCCAGCTCGAGCGCCTGCCGCGCACGGTCGAGATCAAACGCCGGATCGGCCGGCTCTACGACGAACATCTCGCGGGGCTCGACCGCATCCGCCACCCGGTCGCCCGTACCTCGTACGCCGACAACATCTACTGGGTCTACGGTGTCGTGCTGAACGACGACGTGCCGTTCGACGCCAAGGAGGCTATGCGGCTCCTCGGTGAAAAGGGCATCGGGACGCGGCCGTTCTTCTGGTGCATGCACGAGCAGCCGGTGCTGCGCCGCATGGGCCTGATGTGCGACGAAAGCCATCCGAACGCGGAGTACATCGCCCGACGCGGTTTTTACCTACCGAGCGGGCTTGCCCTGACCGACGACGAGATCGTGCGCTCGGCTGCGGCGCTCAAGGAGATCCTGGCGTGACGGTGTTCGCCGACTACGCGCCCTGGTATGACCTGCTCTATCAGGACAAGAATTACGCGGAGGAGACGGCATTCGTCGAAGCGCGGCTCCGCGAGCACGGCATTGTCCAAGGCAAGCTGCTCGATCTCGGCTGCGGCACCGGCCTGCATGCACTCGCCTTCGCCCGGCGGGGCTGGGACGTCGCCGGCATAGATCTCAGCCCGGAGATGATCGCGCGTGCCAAAGCGCGGGCCGAGCAGACCGGGCTGTCGATACCATTCCGGCAGGGCGATGCCCGGGAAGCAGGTCCCGAACACGACTTCGACGCGGTGGTGTCGCTATTCCATGTCGCAAGCTATCAGACCAGCCGCGATACGCTGGCGGCCATGTTCCGCACGGCCCACGCGGCCCTGAGGCCGGGGGGCGTGTTCTTCTTCGACTACTGGTACGGCGGCGCGGTGCTGGCGCAGGGCGTCGAGACGCGCGTCAAGGTGATCGAGCAGAGGCCGCTCCGCCTCACCCGCATTGCGCAATCCGATCACGACGAACGGGCTGCCACCGTCACCGTGAACTACACGCTGTTCTGCGAAGACATGGACCACGGTACGATCCGGCGCGTCGACGAAGCGCACCACATGCGCTACTGGTTTCCCTTCGAGGTCGACACCGCGCTGAATGCCAGCGGCTTCCAACCCGCAACTCACGCTACATGGCTGACGCAGGACGCGCCCAGCTCGAAGAGCTGGGCAGCCTATGCAGTCGCCAGAAAGAGTGACGCGCCGTGAGACCGCTGCGGCTCGCCGTGATGCTGGAGCAGGCGCTCGAGGTCGGCGGCGGCTTCCAGCAGCCGCTCAACGACCTGCTCTGGCTGCGTGACTGGGCGGCCGCGTCGGGCAACGAGATCGCGGTGTACTCGCCCTATCCGAAGACGTTGGATATCCTCAAGCAGTTCGGCGTCGCGGCTCGCCTTCTCAAATTCGGCCCGCTCGACCATTTTTTCCTGTTCCTGAAATATTGCCGGCCGTTCGATCTCGTCCAGATCGCTCTGAAGCTGAAGTCCCCGTTCGAGCGCACCCTGATGCGCGACGGCATCGACGTCGTGCACTTCACCTCGACCTCGAAGCGGCACCTCTTGCTCTACGAGCTGCCCTTCATCATCACTATCTTCGACGGCTGCCATCGCGACGCGCCGGAGTTTCCGGAGGTCAGGACGTTCGGAGAATTCGAGCGCCGCGAAATGCTATTCGGCCTCGCCAGCACAAAGGCGGCGGTGGTGATCGTCAATGCGCCGGAGCTGGTCGACGACCTCTGCCGCCGTTATGCCATGGAACGGCAACGCGCGGTGTGCATCCCGTTCTCACCCTCCACCTATGTCAGCCAATCCGCGTCCGACACCTCCGGCGATGCCACGGTGCTAGCGAGATACCGGCTGGAGCCTGGTTATCTGTTCTATCCGGCGCAGTTCTGGCCGCACAAGAACCACATCACACTGCTCGCAGCACTCGCAAGCCTGCGCGAGCGCGGCATCGCGGAACGGCTGGTGCTGTGCGGATCGGATCGCGGCGGCCGCGGCAAGATCGATGCGGCGATCCGCAGCTACGGCTTGTCGGATCAGATTTCCATCATCGGCTTCGTCGAGTCCGCTGAACTCGGCGCGCTCTACCGCGGCGCCGCGGCGCTGGTGATGCCGAGCTATTTCGGCCCGACCAATCTTCCTCCCCTGGAAGCCTGGGCAGTCGGCACGCCGGTGATCTATCCCGAAGCCTTCAAGGCCCAGGCCGGCGACGCCGCGATCCTGTTCGACTATGACGACCCGCGCTCGCTTGCGGATGCTATCGTCGCTCTCCGCAGTGACGGCACTCGCGAACGGCTGCGCGCGGCCGGTCAACTCCGGCTCGCGCAATTTGCGGCGGAAACCGAAGCCGGTCACCAGCAGTTCGCCCGTCACCTCGAACGGTTGAAGCACCGTCTGGCATTGACCGCGCGTCAATAGTACCCGCTAGGCCGGGATCAACGCCCGCAAGCGCCCGCGCAAACTGGTGCTCAGCAGCGGGGTCGCAAGCATGCTGACCACAACCAGCCAAATCGTGCATTCCACGACGAAGTGCACAAGCCCGCTTCCCGGCACGAGCAGGATGATCGCCTGCCCGATCAGCCACCCCGATGCCACGATGCCGACGCCCATCAGTGTCACGAAAGCGATGTGCCTGAACGGATGAAGCAGGGTCTCGCGCATCACCATCAATGCGAGCAGTCCGAATTGGACCAGGATGTCACTTGCGACCACGGCGAGCGCGGCGCCGAGCGGTCCCAGCCGCGGAATCAGAACGAAGGACAGCGCCAGGAAGACGGCGAGCTGAAGGCCCTTGGTTCGGATCAGGAGATCGCCGCGATTGCTGTGATTGGCAAAGACCAGAGCGAGCAGCGACGGCGCGACGGCCGCAGAGCCGAGCAGCAGCGTCACCGTGAGCGATACGTCATAAGGGATGCTGCCGTGCGTCCACAATGCGAAGAAGTCGGGCCAGAACGGCAGCAGGCCCGCAACCATCAGGCAGGCAAGTCCGGTCACGAACACCGAGCCATGGGCGTAAAGCCGGCGCAGCCGATCCTTGTCGCCGAGCGCATGGTCATGACCGAGCTCGGCGGCGAGCGGCAGCGTCGCCTGGAGGCACAGGCCGCGCACCAGGCTCGCTATCACGCGGGTCAACCCCCATTGCACCACCGCGACGCGGTTCGTGACCAGCGCAGAGACGAGCAGCACCGGGACGTTGACGAGCGCAAGCTCGGTGATGTTGGCGACCGCGAAGGGCACTGCACGGCCGAACTGCCCCAAGCTCCAGCGCAGCGATGGAGACACCAGCGGCGGCTTGCCGGCACGGCGCAGGAACGGAAACAGTCGCGGCGCATCGAACGCGGCGAGCAGAATTGCGAACAGGAGCTGCATCGACACGAAGGCAATCGCAACCGCAAGCAGGCTGCCGAACAATGCGAGCGCCGCAAGCTGGGCGACCTGTCCGAGCAGCAGCGCCGCGTTTTGCAGCCAGACCGTCCGGCCATAATGGCCCCGCACGCGATAGAGGCCCGAGACGAGATTGGCCGGCAGGGTCAGAAGCATGCCCAGGATCATTACCAGCATCGCGGCATCGAATGTGGGCGCGGCGTCAAAGCCGAGGACGGCCGAAGGTGGTGCAAGGACCACCGCCCCGCACAACAAGACACCCAGCACCGCCACAATGACCAGATAGATCCGCAGCATGGCTGAATAGAAGCTCGCCGTGCGCCCGTCGCAATCAATGCAGGCCTTGAATGCTAGAAAGCGGTTGATCGCGCGAAGCTGCAATCCGGCATCCGCGACGACGACGAGGCTTCCCGCCGCATAGATCGCCAGCCAGGCGGCAAGCATCTCGCCGCTCCAGACGTGCAGGAAGGCGGGAATGAGCAGAAGTTGCTGAGACAAGCCCAGCGCCATCTGGACCATGTTCGCGGACCAGCCCTGCAAAAGGCGGCGGCCGCGGCCGGCGCCGGCTCTGATCGAACCTTCGCCCGTTCCCGGCAGGTCAATTTGCTTGTCGGTCAAGCCGCGTCCTTCCCGTCAAGCGTAGGCCTGACTGGTCCCGCTGATCGCGTAATCCTGGCATTTGACGCGCGGCCATCGTCACGTCCGAGGCTGAACTTACAACAAACGCGAAAACAACCCCATGCAAAGTAAACGGAGACTGCTTTGTCAATGACTTAGCAGCCGGCGCGAGAGGCTGCGGATTTTACGAAGAAGATTTGACCTGTCGGGCAGAACAGGAGCATGATGGCATCATTACGGTGCTGGCCCCCGCCTCCGCAGCCGTCGGAATGTGCGCCTCGACTGGGGCCATACCTCAGGTCAGCAGGAAACCTGGACCGTGATTGGTGTGGAGAAAGTCGATCAGAATCTCCATTGCAGCCGTATCGTGACTGGCCGCCGGCTGACTCCACTGCTCCGACCCGCTCTGCGGATCAGCCGGCGCCGGAATAAAGTCGGGCGGCTCGGACGGAGTGGTCAATGAGGTTCCGCTCTGGGTGAAATCGAACGTGAAGCTATCCTCGGAAGTTACTGTCACGAGCGGTGCAGCCCCGACGGTGCCGTCGCCGTTGAGATCTTGCTGAAGCGTCGGCTCCAGCGCTTTCAGAGAGGGGTCGGACCCGAGCACTTCTGGGGCTGCGGCCAACGTCGTCAGGAAGTTACCGTTCGCATCCGTGCTCCAGACCGAATAATGGGCGTTCGCCGAATTCTTCCAGACCACGTCGTAGCCACCGCCGGACACCTTTTCGGCGCCAATCACCGACCAAGTGCTGTAATTGGCCGCGATCACCGATGCGCCGCCATATTTCAGCGTGGGTCCGGTGCCACCCGCGTCGTATAGATAGTAGTTGCCGCTATATAGAACCGCGCGGGTCGATCCGAACGCCTCGATTGTGACGCCGCTGACGGGGACCACGGAGGCCCCGATCGTGCCGTCGCCGTTAAGATCCTGCTGAAGCGTCGGCTCCAGTGCCTGCAGCGAAGGATCGCTCCCCAGCACCTCCGGCGCAGCGGCAATCGTCGTCAGGAAGTTGCCGTTGCTGTCCGTGCTCCAGACCGAATAGTGGGCGTTGGCCGAATTCTTCCAGACCACATCATAGCCGCCGCCGGACACTTGCTCGGCGCCAATCACCGACCACGTGCTGTAATTGGCCGCGTTCACGACAGAGCCACCAAACTTCAACGTGGGCCCGCTGCCGGTCGAGACGTTGTCGAGGTGATAGTTGCCACCCGACAGAACCACCCTGGTGGACCCGAGCGCTTCGATCGTGACACCGCTGACAGCAGGGGCAACGAGGACGCCGGTCGTGCCGTCTCCGTTGAGATCCTGCTGGAGCGTCGGCTCCAGGGCCTGCAGAGACGCATCGGTGCCCAGCACTTCGGGGGCCGCGGCCAACGTCGTCAGGAAATTCCCGTTACTGTCGGTGCTCCAGACGGAGTAATGGGCGTTCGCCGAATTCTTCCACACCACATCGTAGCCGCCGCCCGATACTTTCTCGGCGCCAATCACCGACCACGTGCTGTAATTGGCCGCGTTCACGACAGAGCTGCCATGTTTCAAGGTGGGTCCGGTGCCGGCCGCGTCGTAAAGATAATAGTTGCCACCGGAAAGGACCGTTCGGGTTGCTCCGAAAGCCTCGATCGTGACGCCGCTGACGGGAACGACGGAGGCTCCGATGGTACCGTCCCCATTGAGATCCTGTTGAAGTGTCGGCTCCAGTGCCTGCAGAGACGGATCGGTTCCCAGCACTTCGGGGGCTGCGGCGAGCGTCGTCAGGAAGTTGCCGTTGCTGTCCGTGCTCCAGACGGAATAGTGGGCGTTGGCCGAGTTCCTCCAGACTACGTCGTACCCCCCGCCCGAGACCTGCTCGGCGGCGATCACCGACCACGTGCTGTAATTGGCCGCATTCACGACGGAGCCGCCAAATTTCAGGGTGGGCCCGCTGCCGGTCGAGATGCTGTTCAGGTAATAGTTGCCGTTCGTCAAAAACACGCTAGTGGATCCGAACGCCTCGATCGCGCTCGGCACAAGGCTGGAGCTGGAGACCGTCGAGCCTCCAAACTGGAAGTATTCGACGCCGGTGACGCTATCGGTGCCGTCCGGCGAGCTTCCGCGGAGGTCGGTGAGTGTGAACGTCTGTGTCGTCGCGTTGTAGGAAACCGCGTAATTTGCCCGGCTGCCCGAATATACGGCGGTGTCTGTGCCTGAGCCACCACTGATGGTGTCGTTGCCCGCACCGCCCGTGATCGTGTCGTTGCCGCCGGCGCCGTTCAGCGTGTTGGCGATGGCGTTGCCGAGGATCGTGTCGCTGCCGGAGCCGCCGATGGCGTTGTCGATGTAGGAGCGCGCATCGCCGTTATAGAGATAGGCATTGTAGACGTTGCCCGATGCATAATGGCCGTTGCCGAGATAGGCCAGCTGCACGTTGGAGAATACCGACGAGGCGCCGGGATTGAGGTTGATGCTCAGGTTGGTCGTGTAGTTCGACAGGTCGTAGGTATCGACGCCCCCGCCGTCCCAGATGGTCTCGTAGATGCGGTTGGCCGAGCCGCCGGCGCCATCGCCGGGTGCGAGCTGACCGACGCCGTTGATGAACTGCTGCCCCGTGGTCGGATTCCAGGTGTAGACGGTGTTGCCGCTCTGGGTCGTATAGTCAGCGCCGTACATCGTCTGCAGCGCGAGGATATCGTTGGCCATATAGGTCTGCGAGTATCCGTACGCTTCATTCGTATAGCCGCCCGTGGTCGAAGCGCCGACATAGCTGCGATAGCTCATGACGGTGTATTCGCTGCTGTCATGCGCGCTCGGCACCGCCACGTTGCCCGGGCCACCGGCCTCCTGGCTGTGCTTGAGGCCCAGGGCATGGCCGAGTTCGTGCAGCGCCGTGGTGAAGTAGTAGTTGCCGAGCTTGGCCAGCGAGAAATTGTATTGGTTGCCAAACCAGATGTCGCCGCCTGGCGCATAATTGCCGGGATAGTAGGCGTAGGCGGTCGGATTGGCTGCCGGCGACTGCGCGATCATGAGGTCGGCGCCGTTCGTGCCCGCATATTGGATGTTGGCGTTGGTGTAGCCGAGGATCAGCCCGACCGCGTAATTGATCGCCGCCTGGATCTGTGTCGGCACCGAGGCAAAGCCCGACGTGGTCGGCTCGCTGTCGCCGCCAGAGTATGGATTCGAATAGTCGCCGGGCGCGTCGGGGAAGCTGTAAGTGATCGTGCCGGTCCATTTGTAGCCGGATAGCAAACCGTCGATCTCGGCATTATTGGTGGCACTGACGTTAACAGCGGTGGCCAATGGACTCTCCGGAGCAATCCCATCGCGCGATTCGGGCGACGGCGCGTGATTCTAGCTTCAGAGGTAAACGTTTGGCTTAAATTTGGCGCCTGTGGCTGGCACTCTTCCATAAGACTGCGTTAGCCATCAAATCCCGTAGTCATACGGGCACGGCACGAGAGCTCGATCCCACGACGCCCCCGTAATTTGCAGGGTCTCATGAAAAGACGTTTACTCCCGGCCGGCCTGCTTGGCGTCCTAATCGCATTCGGTGGGCTGGACTATCAATCCCTCGGAGGAGTGCCAGTCATGGCGCAGAAAGCCAATGCAGACGCCAGCGGTGGCAAGAGCAGCACGGCGGGGCACGCACCTTCGATGCCAATGGCCCGCGATCCCGCCGCTGCGGTGGCAGAGGAATACGAAGCAGCGCGTCGGAAAGGAACGCGGGACGCCTTCGAACTCTTCATCGCGCGCCATGGTGACTCCCCCCTTGCCGAGCAGGCGCGCGCCGAACTGAAACGCCTGTCGCGCTGATCTCGGCTCCCCCTAAGGCATGGCATTTCGGCAGGCCGCATCGGCGCCGAGCCGGCTTGTCGCGTGATCTTTCGGCATTATGGTAGGCCGCAATCTGTCCCGGAGCCTTTCACGATGCCCATTCCGCATGCCTCGGAAGCCCTGTCGCGTTTCACTGTGCTCGACCTGACCCGCGTCCGTTCCGGCCCTACTTGCGTGCGGCAACTCGCGGACTGGGGCGCCAATGTGATCAAGATCGATGCGCTGACCGAGGACGCCGCCGGCGAGCAGCCGGGCGGACCGCGGCGTGGTTCCGACTTCCAGAATTTGCACCGCAACAAGCGGGCGATGACTCTGAACCTGAAGGACGAGCGCGGCCTCGCCGTCTTCAAGCGTCTCGCCGCCAAGGCCGACGTCGTGGTCGAGAATTTCCGTCCGGACGTGAAGAAGAAGCTCGGCATCGACTACGACAGCCTCGCCGCGATCAATCCGCGCATCGTTTATGGCAGCATCTCCGGCTTCGGCCAGGACGGCCCCTATCACAAGCGGCCCGGCTTCGATCAGATCGCGCAAGGGATGGGCGGGCTGATGTCCATCACCGGCGCACCGGGCGAAGGCCCGATGCGGGTCGGCATTCCAGTGGCCGACCTCACCGCCGGCCTGTTCTGCGCCATGGGCATCCTCACGGCGCTGCTGGAGCGCGAGGTCTCGGGCAAGGGGCAGTGGGTGCAGACATCACTGCTGCAGGCCCAGATCTTCATGCTCGACTTCCAGGCCGCACGCTGGCTGATGGAAAAGGAGGTCGCCCAGCAGGCCGGCAACAACCATCCGACCAGCATCCCGACCGGCGTGTTCAAGACCTCAGACGGCTACATCAACATCGCCACCACGGGCGGACGGATCTGGGAGCGCTGCGCGCAGGCGATCGGCGCGCCGGAACTCTATGCTCATCCCGACTATGCGACGGCCCCTGCCCGCTCCAAGAACCGCGACGCGCTCAACGCCGAGATCGAGAGACGCACGGTGACGAAGTCGACCGAGACCTGGGTCCGCGAGCTCAACGAGGCTGGCGTGCCTTGCGGACCGATCTATGCGATCGACCAGATGTTCGAGGACGCGCAGGTCAAGCATCTCGGCATCGCACAGGACGTGCCGAACGAAGAGGGCCGCCACATCCGTCTGGTCGGCCAGCCGGTGACGCTGTCGCGCACGCCGAGCAGGATGGTGGCACGGCCGCCGGAGTTCGGGGAGCAAACCGAGGAGGTGCTGAAGGAGTTCGGCCTCAGTGCCGACGAGATCGAGCGGCTCCGGGACGCCAAGGTGGTGTGAACGTTACGTGCACCGTCTGCAACGACAAAGCCCGGCGCGAGCCGGGCTTTGCTTCTTGCTGACGCCTTTTTTGATCTTAGTACCGGCTTAGTACTTGGCGACCACCGGGCCACCGAACTGATAGTTGATGCCGGCGCGCAGGATGTGATCGGTGAAGCGCGAGGAGACGTTGGCGCTGATCGCGGCGGCCGGTGCCAGCGTGAACGGACCGGACGAGAAGCGCCCGAGGTCCATGTAGAGATATTCGAGCTTGGCGCTCCAGTTCTGCGTGATCTTGCCTTCGACGCCCGCACCAACGGTCCAGCCCGCGCGGGTCGTGGAGTTAGAGCCGACCGAGGCGATCGCCACGCCAGCCGGGGTGAAACCGGTCATGGTGCCCGTGGTCTTGATCTCGCCAAACGCCAGACCGCCGGTGCCGTAGAACAGGACCTTGGGGGTTGCCAGGATGCCGATGCGACCGCGAAGCGTGCCGAACCATTGAAGGTGCTGATCGACCGTCAGAGTAGTGCCGGCCAGACCGCCCGGGGGGAGGAACGTCAGGCCAGGAAGACAGGGCCCGCCGGCAGGCGCCACGCCGACGCAGCTGAAGGTCGCGCGGCCCTTTTCGTCGGACCAGTTCAAGTCGCCCTCGATGCCGTACACCCAATTGGCGCTCTGCCAGTTGTAGCCCGCTTGGCCACCGGCGACGGCGCCGTTCATGTCGAACGAGCCGCTCGTGATGGATCCCGCCGGAGGTGCGATCGCTGCACCCGTGACCGAGTTGAAGTAGGATACGTCGGTGCGCGAACGGCCCCAGCTGTATCCGCCGTTGGCGCCGACGTAGAAGCCGGTCCATGTCCAGACTGGCTCGAGGATTGGCGCCTTGACATAGGGCTTTGCTGCCAGATCGGCGGCCAGCGCGCCGGTGGCAAACAGCGACATCGCAGCCGCCATTCCGATCACTATCCGCTTCATGGAACTCCCCCTTGCAAGATTTCGTGATCGGAATATACGCCGTTACCCTCCCAACGGCTGTGCCGCAGCGGCAACATCCAGCAACATTCGAGTTCCCGGTAGTGTCCGAGCCGAAACACTACCATCCCACTAAATCATTGATCTCGAACAGGATTGCTCCAGAGGCCTAGTGCGATGTCGCCCTGGTCCCATGCGTCAACCCGACACGGGCGAGCAGACTGTCAATCACCGGCCAGAACAGCAGCAGAATCGCCAGCGTCGTGATCGAGCCGACCAGGCCGTTCGACCAGAACACCTTCAAAGTCCCGCCGGAGCCGATCATGGACAGGCGGAAGGCATCCTCGGCACGGTTGCCGAGCACGAGCGCGAGGGTGAACGGCGCCAGCGGAATGCCGATCTTCTTGAAGACGTAGCCGACCACGCCAAATCCGAGCATCAGCCAGATGTCGAAGATCGCGTTCTGGATCGCATAGGCGCCGATCGCGCAGGACACCACGATCATTGGCGCCACCGCCGCAAACGGCACGCGCAGGATCGAGGCAAAGATCGGGACCGTTGTCAGGACCAACACGAGGCCGACGACATTGCCGAGATACATCGAGGCGATCAGGCCCCAGACGAAGTCCTTGTGCTCCACGAACAACAGCGGACCCGGATTGAGGCCCCACACCATCAGGCCGCCGAGCAGGATCGCCGCCGTGCCCGAGCCCGGAATGCCGAGCGCCAGCATCGGCAGCAACGCCGACGTGCCGGAGGCATGTGCAGCGGTCTCCGGCGCGAAAACGCCCTCGATGCGGCCCTTGCCGAAGCTTTCGGGCTCCTTGGCGAAGCGCTTGGCCAGATTGTAGCCCATGAACGAAGCCGCAATCGCGCCGCCGGGGGTGATACCGAGCCAGCAGCCGATGAAGGAGGAACGCAGCAGCGTCACCCAGTATTTCGGCAGGTCCCTCCAGACGCCGAGCACGACGCGCAGCGAAATGCCAGCAGCGTGTCCGCGCAGCGCCAGCCGCTCCTCCATCGTCAGCAGGATCTCGCTGATACCGAACAGGCCGATGACGGCGACCAGGAAATTGATGCCGCGAAGCAGCTCCGGCGAGCCGAAGGTCATGCGGAGATTGCCAGACACGGTGTCCATGCCGATGCCGGCGAGCAACAGGCCCAGCGACATCGAGATGACCGTCTTGTGCTTGGCCTCTCGCCCGAGACCAACGAAGGAGCAGAAGGTCAGCAGATACACGGCGAAGAACTCGGGCGGGCCGAACTTCAGCGCAAAGGACGAGATCATCGGCGCGAGGAAGGTGATCAGCAACACCGCGACCAGCGAGCCGATGAAGGACGATGTGAACGCCGCGGTCAGCGCCTCCGCCGCCCTGCCCTGCTGTGCCATCGGATAGCCGTCGAAGGTGGTCGCGACCGACCAGGCTTCGCCGGGAATGTTGAACAGGATCGAGGTGATCGCGCCGCCGAACAGCGCGCCCCAATAGATGCAGGACAGCATCACGATCGCCGAGGTCGGATCCATCGTGAAGGTGAGCGGCAGCAGGATGGCGACGCCGTTCGGGCCGCCAAGACCCGGCAGCACGCCGACGAAGATGCCGAGCACCAGCCCGACCATCATCAGGACGAGCGTCTTCCACGTCAGCAGGACCGCAAAGCCGTGGAGCAGGAGTCCGAAAGCTTCCATCGTGCGGGCCCGCTAGCGGCCGAGGGCCGCTTCGAGCGGCCCTTTCGGCATGATGACGTCGAAGGCGATGTCGAAGGTGACGAACATGATCGCCGTGAACACAAGAGCGGTGAGCAGCGACTTCCACAGCGTGATCTTGCCGACGAGCCGCATAAAGCCCGCGATCAGGAGAAAGCTCGCGACATAGAGGCCGAGGAACTGCGTCACCAGGCAGAACAGCAGCGTCGGCACGAACACCGCCATCACGCGGCCGGCCTGCGCGCGCGTGACGAAGGTCTCGCGCGTCGCGCGGTGCGAGACGAGCGTCGCGATCAGGCCATAGAGGCTGCCACAGCCGAGTATGATCGAGAGATAGAACGGGAAGTAACCAGGCTCCGGCCCGGTCGCGTCCCAGGACGCGCCGGTGCGCCAATTGTCGTAACCGAGCGTGACCGCCAGCGCGAGCAGCAGAAGGCAGACGACGATCTCGACCGTGCCGGAGGAGACGACGGATGGGGAATCGTCTTCAGGCGCTGTCGGATCGTCGACGACGATTTCGATATCGGTTTGGGACATGAGTTGATCGAATGCTGTGGCCAATCCCCTCTCCCCGCCCGCGGGGAGAAGGTTAAGGTGAGGGGAGGCTCTAAGAGGACGGTAAGGGTCAGACTCGCGGAGAGTCCCCTCACCCGGATTGCATCTTCGATGCGATCCGACCACTCCCCGCACGCGGGGAGAGGTGAAGAACGGCAAGCTACTTGGCGACGAAACCGGCTTGCGTCATCAGCGACTTGTTCAGCGCATCGTCCTCCTCGAGGAATTGCACCATGTCCTTTCCGGTGAGGAAGATCGGCTTCAACGCCTGCTTCTCCATGTACTCCTTGTACTCGGCGGTCTGCGTCACCTTGTGGAAGAGATCGACGTAGAACGCCTGCTGCTCCGGCGTAACCTTGCCGGGCAGGAACATCGCGCGCAGCATCAGATATTGCACGTCGACGCCCTCTTCCTTGCAGGTGGGAATGTCGGCCCAGGACTGGGTATCGGTCACCTTGCTGGTGTAGGAAATGCGCTCCTTGTCGAACACGCAGAGCGGCCGCACCTGACCGGCGCGCCAGACTTCCAGATTCTCGGACGGGTTGTTGACGTTGGCCTCGGTGTGGTTGCCGACCAGCTGGGTCGCGGCCTCGCCGCCGGACTTGTAGGGCAGATAAGAGAATTTCGCGCCGGTCTTCTGCTCCAGGAAGACGGTCAGCACGTGGTCCTCGCGCTTCGAGCCGGTGCCGCCCATCTTGAACGGCGCGCTTGCCGCCTTCGCGGCTGCGACAAATTCCTTCACCGTCTTCGGACCGGCGCTGTTGTCCCACAGCACGAACTGGTCGAGCGCGACCACCGACACCGGCGTCAGCTCGCGCCAGTTGAACGGGATCTTCGCCGACAGCGGCAGCATGTAGATCAGCGAATAGGCGATCAGCACCTTGTTCGGATCGCCTTCGCTCGACTTCATGTACATCAGCGCTTCCGCGCCCGAGGCGCCGCCCTTGAGCGAAACGACCATCGGCTGCTTCATCAGATTGTTCTTCTGGATCGCGGCCTGCATCATCCGCGCCATCTGGTCGGAGGCGCCCCCCGCGCCCGCGGCGACCACGATCTCGACCGGCTTGGTCGGCTCCCAGCCGGCGAAGGCCGGCGTGCTCAACAACAGCGCCGTCGCGGCGCCGACGGCCTTCACTGGAATTCGCACGAGTTTCGTCCCCTGATGTTTTTTGAGTTTGTAGTTCGGTAGCTTCTATCCCTGCATTGTGCGGACTTATACCGACGAGTTCAAGCAGACCGGCAATTCAAGCCATATGACTTTCGGCTGACCAAGCAGAAAGCCGACAAGACTCTTTACCTGCCCTTCCAGACCGGCGCGCGCTTGTTGAGGAAGGCATCCATCCCCTCGCGAAAATCTTCGCTCATATAGGCCTTCAGGATCAGGTCTTCGCCCTCCTCGCGCGACAGCGTGCGGCGGATGCGGCGCACCGCTTCCTTGGTCGCTTCCAGCGTGAGCGGCGCGTGGCTGGCGACGAGCTTCGCCGTCTCGTCGGCGCGGCGCTGCAGCGTCTCGACGTCGGGCACGACCTCGTTGAGCAGGCCGAGCGCCAGCGCTTCCTGCGCCTCGACGAGGCGCGCCTTGAAGATCAGATCCTTGGTACGGGCCGGACCAACCAGCGCGACGACGCGGCTGATGTTGGACATCGACAGGCAGTTGCCGAGCGTGCGCGCGATCGGAAAGCCCATCCGCGTCGTCTCGGTGCCGATGCGAAGATCGCAGCAGGCGGCAATTCCGGCACCGCCGCCGGTGCAGGCGCCGGCAATGGCCGCGATCACCGGCACACGGCACTGCTCGAGCGTGCCGAGCACACGGTCGATCCGCGCCTCGTAATCGAGCGCATCCTGCGCGGTCTTGAAGGCACGGAACTGCGAGATGTCGGTGCCGGAGGCAAACGCCTTGTCGCCCGCGCCGGTCAGGATCAGCGCCTTGATCGACCGATCGGCGTTGATTTCCAGGCAGATCTCCGCCATGCGATCGTACATGGCGAAGGTCATCGCGTTGCGCGCCTGCGGGCGGTTGAAGGTGATCCGCGCGATGCCGTCCTGGACGGAGTAGAGCAGATCTTCGTTGGTCGTCGGTGCGTTCATCGCGCTCTCTTCTTCTCTGACTGGTTCAGGCGTCGAGCCTTCAAGCGGCTTGCGCCTCTAGGCTAAGCAACTTGGGCCTTCGTCATCGGCAACACATCGCGTCCCTTCAGCACATCCATGGCCGCCAGCACGCCGCCGCTCCGGTGCGGGATCTTGGCGAGGTCGAGCCCCATCTCGACGCCAGCGAGCGTACCCATCAGCATCAGATCGTTGAAATGGCCGATATGGCCGATGCGGAATACCTTGCCCTTGACCTTGTTCAGGCCGGTGCCGAGCGACATGTCGAAGTTTTCAAGCACCACCTTGCGAAAGGCGTCGGCGTCATGTCCTTCCGGCACGCGCACACCGGTCAGCGCCGGGGAATGCGCCGCGGGATCGGTGCATTGCGTCTCCAGGCCCCAGACCTTGACCGCGGCGCGCGTCGCCGCGCTGTGGCGCTTGTGGCGGGACCAGACGTTCTCCAGGCCCTCTTCTTCCAGCATCTTGACCGCTTCGCGCAGGCCGTACAGCAGGTTGGTGGCGGGCGTATAGGGGAAGGTGCCGAGCTTGTTGAAGTTGATGACCTCCTGCCAGTCCCAATAGGAGCGCATGCCCGGATTGGCCTTGGCAACGCTGAGCGCCTTCTCGGAGATCGCGTTGAAGCCGAGGCCGGGGGGCAGCATCAGGCCCTTCTGGGAACCCGCGACCGAGACGTCGATGCCCCAGGCGTCGTGCTCGTATTCCATCGAGCCGAGTCCCGAGATGGTGTCGACCATCAGCAGCGCAGGATGCTTGATGCGATCGAGCAGCTTGCGCACCTCCAGCGGCGGCGTCACGCAACCGGTCGAGGTCTCGTTGTGAACGACGCAGACCGCCTTGATCGCGTGCTGCTTGTCCGCAGCCAGGCGCGTCTCGATCTCGGCGAGGTCGGCGCCATGGCGCCAATCGCTCGGGATGAAGTCGACGTCGAGCTTGAACTTGTCGGCAATGCCGCGCCACAACACAGCGAACTGGCCGGTCTCGCACATCAGGACTTTGTCACCCGGCGAAAACACGTTGACCATCGCCGCTTCCCAGGCGCCGGTGCCGGACGAGGGGAAGATGATCACGGGCTGCTTGGTGCGGAACACGCGCTGCATCGCGGCGAGGACGGCGAAACCGAGTTCGGCGAACTCCGGACCGCGATGGTCCAAGGTCGGCATGTCCATCGCCCGCAGCACCCGATCGGGTACGTTGGTCGGTCCTGGAATCTGTAGGAAATGCCTTCCAGTATGCATGGTCATCGGCGTCCTTCCCGGTCTTTGAGGCTGTCTTGGCTCTAGCGTCGGCACGCTCGATCTGAGGGCTCCGGCGAGCCGTTCGCATATCATTATTCGCCGGGCTTGTCCCTCGCCCGCCAGGCTCCGTCAATGCAGAACAAGCAGGGCTCGCTTGCCAAGGGCCCTGACGGGAGGCAAGACGGTGCCGGCGAACAGGCGAAAGTGGACCATGGTGGCGGAAGTGGCTGGAAAATCACCGAAATCGGTCCAGAAGGGCGGCCCGGCGGCGCGTCTGGCCCGGGAAATCACCGGCGACGTCCTGTTCGATTCGTTCAGCCGCGGCCGCTACGCCACCGATGCCTCGTTCTACCAGATCATGCCGGCCGGCGTGGTGGTGCCGCGCAGCATGGACGAGGCGTTGCGGGCGCTGGCGATCGCCCGCGATGAGGGGCTGAAGGTCACTCCGCGTGGCGGCGGCACCTCGCAATGCGGCCAGACCGTCAACGACGGGCTGGTGATCGATCTTTCCAAGCACCTGAACCGGATGCTGTCGCTCGATGTCGAGGGCCAGACCTGCGTGGTCGAGCCGGGAATCGTGCTCGACGAGCTCAACCGGCAGCTCAAAAGGCACGGGCTGTGGTTTCCGGTCGACGTCTCCACGGCCTCGCGCGCGACCATCGGCGGCATGGCCGGCAACAATTCCTGCGGCGGCCGCAGCCTGCGCTACGGAACCATGCGCGACAACACGCTGTCGATGGAGGCCGCGCTTGCCGACGGCACGTTGAGCCGCTTCGGCGAGGTGTCGCGAGATCTTTCCCATGTCGAGGCCACGGACAGCACCCGCGCACTGTTCCGCGACATGCTCGATCTCGGCGCGCGCGAGGCCGAGGAGATTTCCGCACGCTTCCCCCGGGTGCAGCGCCGGGTCGGCGGCTACAATCTCGATGCGCTGGTACCGCGCAACGCGCCGAACAACATGGCCCATCTGTTGGTCGGCTCCGAAGGCACCCTCGCCTTCACCACCAAGGTCGAGCTGAAACTGTGGCCCGTGATCCGCAACAAGGCGCTCGGCATCTGCCATTTCGGCAGCTTCTACGAGGCGATGGATGCAGCGCAGCATCTGGTGAAGCTCAAGCCGATCGCCGTCGAGCTGGTCGACCGCACCATGATCGCGCTCGGCCGCGATATCGCGATGTTCGCACCCGTTATTTCCGCAGCGATCAAGGGCGACCCGGACGCGGTGCTGGTGGTGGAGTTCGCCGAAGAGGACCAGGCGGATAATCTCGTGCGACTCAAGCAGCTCGGCGAGCTCATGGGCGACCTCGGCTTCGGCTGGAACAACGACAGGCGGAAATGGGGTGGCGTGGTCGAGATCGTCGAGCCCGCGCTGCAGAGCGGCATTGCCGATTTCCGCGCCGCCGGGCTCAACGTCATGATGTCGATGAAGCAGGAGGGCAAGCCGGTCTCCTTCGTCGAGGACTGCGCCGTGCCGTTGCCGCATCTCGCCGACTATACCGCCCGCCTGAACGAGGTATTTGCCAGGCACGGTACCAGCGGCACGATGTATGCGCACGCCTCCGAAGGCTGCCTACACGTTCGCCCCGTGCTGAACCTGAAGCTGGGCAAGGACGTCAAGGCGATGCGCGCGATCGCCGAAGAGGCGTTCGCGCTGGTGCGCGAGTACAAGGGCTCGCATTCCGGCGAGCATGGCGATGGCCTGGTGCGCTCGGAATTTCACGAGAGCATGTTCGGCGAGCGTCTCGTCGCCGATTTCAGGTACGTGAAGCAGCGCTTCGATCCCGACGGCGTCCTCAATCACGGCAAGATCGTCGATGCGCCGAAGATGGACGACCGCTCGCTGTTCCGGTTCAAGCCCGATTATCGCGTAAGCGAGCTGAAAACAGAACTCGATTGGTCCGCTTATCCGGGCGCGGGCGGCGGCTTCCAGGGCGCGGTCGAGATGTGCAACAACAACGGCGCCTGCCGCAAGCTCGAAGGCGGCGTGATGTGCCCGTCCTACCGTGCGACGCGCAACGAGAAGGATGTCACGCGAGGGCGTGCGAACACGCTGCGGCTTGCGATCTCCGGTCAGCTCGGCCCCGATGCGCTTTCCTCCGACGAGATGCTGGAGACCTTGAAGCTCTGCGTCTCGTGCAAGGCGTGCCGCCACGAATGCCCGACCGGTGTCGACATGGCCAAGATGAAGATCGAGGTGCTCGCCGCACGCGCGAAGTCCCATGGCCTGACGTTGCGCGACCGACTGGTCGCGTACCTGCCGCGCTATGCCGGCCTCGCCTCGCGCTTCGCGCCGCTGGCGAACTTGCGCAACAACAGCCCGCTGCTGCGAAAGCTGTTCGAGCGCCTCGCCGGCATCAGCGCGCGCCGCGCCCTGCCCGCCTTCCGCAGCGACGTGTTCGTGCCACCGGCAGAAGCGGTTGGACCAGAGACCGGTCGTGAGGTCGTTCTCTTCGCCGATACTTTCAACCGGATCTATGAGCGCGAGAATCTCGACGCCGCGCTGCGCGTGCTCGCGGCCGGCGGCTATCGCGTGCATCTGCCGCAGCCTGCGAACGGCAGTCGCCCGCTCTGCTGCGGCCGCACCTTCCTGTCGGCAGGACTCGTCGACGAAGCGAAGGCCGAGCTCGATCGTCTCGTCGCCGCCTTCGCGCCCTTTGCCGCACGCGGCGTGCCGATCGTCGGCCTCGAGCCGAGCTGCCTGCTGACGCTGCGCGACGAGCTCGCTTCGCTGCGCAAGGACAGCAACGCCAAGGCCATCAGTGCCCATGCCCTCACCTTCGAGGAATTTTTGGTTCGCGAGGCCGAGGCCGGACGGCTGCAGCTCCCGCTCGGCACCGTCGCCGACAAAGCCATCGTGCACGGCCATTGCCACCAAAAATCCTTCGGCGCCTTCAAGCCGGTCGAACAGGTGCTGCGCCTCGTCCCCGACCTGAAGGTCGAGACCATCGAGTCGAGCTGTTGCGGCATGGCCGGCGCCTTCGGCTATGGTGTGGACACATACGATGCCTCGATCGAGATGGCCGAGCTTTCGCTGCTGCCGGCCGTGCGGCGTGCGGACCAAAACACACTCGTCGTCGCCGACGGCACCTCGTGCCGGCATCAGATCCACGACGGCACGCAACGCGAGGCACTTCACGTCGCCCGCGTGCTCGCGATGAGCCTCGACCGCCCCGAAACCCATTCCACCTCTCAAGCTGCAAAGGAAGCCAGCCATGACTGACCTCACGCTCGATACCGCTCGCAAGATCCTCGATGCCGCCTTCGCGAAGGCCGGCGAGCTCAAGCTGAAGCCGCTGGTCGTCACCATCCTCGACGCGCGCGGCGTGCTCAAGCTTGCCGCCGCGCAGGACGGCACCAGCCTGATGCGCGCCGAGATCGCCCACGGCAAGGCCTATGGCGCGCTCGCCATGGGCATGGGTTCGCGGGCCCTGTTCCAGCGCGCGCAGGAGCAGGCGTATTTCATCGACGCCGTGAACACGATTGCAAGAGGCGCGCTGGTGCCGGTCCCCGGCGGCGTCTTGATCATGGACGGCACGACGCTGCTCGGCGCCGTCGGCGTTTCCGGCGATACATCGGACAATGACGAGGCCTGCGCGGTGGCGGGCATCCAGGCGGCGGGGCTGAAGGCGAACGCGGGCTGAAATTGTCATTCCGGGCGCGCACTTGGCGCGGGCCCGGATCCATTTCTCCGTATCGCGTGCTGCACGATGGATTCCGGGTTCGCGCTGCGCACCCCGGAATGACAGCGAGCCCCTCTACCGTCCCGTCCAGACCGGCTTCCTCTTTTCGCTGAACGCCTTCAGCCCCTCCCTGGCGTCCTCGGTCATTGCGAGCAGCGCGATCTGGCTCTCGGTGTAGGCGATGCTCTCGTCGAACGACATCGAGGCGATCGCGCGCATGGCGTATTTGCCGCGGCGGATCGCGGTCGGGGACTTGTCGACGATGCGGCCGATCAGCCAATTGACCTTGGCGTCGAGCTCGGCGGTGGGCACGACGTAGTTGAGGAGGCCCGCGGCCTGCGCGGCCCTGGCGTCGAACGGCTCGCCCGTGAGCGCCCATTCGTTGACGAGGCGCGGCGGCGCGATGCTCTGGAGCAGGCTCAGCACCTGCATCGGGAACACGCCGACCTTCACCTCCGGCAGCCCGAAGATGACGTGGTCGGCCGCGACCGCCATGTCGGTCATGCACAACAGGCCCATGCCGCCGGCCATGCAGACGCCTCCGACCCGCGCAATCGCCGGCTTGGTGGCGTTCTGTGACAAACGTAACAGATCCGCATAGTCGACATTTGGTTTTGAGTAATCCATCGCGAAAGCCGCACCTGAATTCTGCAGGTCGGCGCCGGCGCAGAACGCCTTGTCGCCCGCGCCCGTCAGCACGATCACGCGGACGTCCTTGTCGTCATGCGCGTCGCGATAGCCCTTGCTGATGCCGGCGATCACGTCGCCGTTCAGCGCATTGCGCTTCTCCGGCCGGTTGATGGTGATCCAGAATGCCTGGCCGCGTTTTTCGGTGATGACGGCTGTGGTGTCGCTCATGGCACGCTCGCTTCCTTGGCTCCGTTTGCGGCCATTTGCGGCAGCTCGGGCACGAGGTGCAAGGGCAATCTGCAGCAAGGCTGCCGCTTTAGCGCCTCGACGCAATTGCAGCGATCGAAGCGCGGCGCGCGTCAGGCCGCGACGGCCTTCCTGAGCCAGACCTTGTTGTCGTGGAATGCAGCTCCGCCGATCGGCGCGATCGTGTCCGCGCCGGTCAGCATGTTGATGCCGCGGCCGCCGATGTGGTTCTTGTTGGGGTGAACGGATTCGGCGATCAGCACGCCGCGTCGTACGCCCTCGAACAGCGTCGCAATCAGCGTGGTCTCGCCACGGCTGTTGCCGAGCGTCACCGCATCGCCATTGGCAATGTCGAGCGGCGCTGCGTCCAGCGGATGGATCATCACGCTGGCCCTGCCCTCGCGCGCCTGGGAGGATGGCGTCTCGTTGAACGTCGTGTTGAGAAAGCTGCGCGACGGGCTGGTGGCAAGCCGGAACGGATGGGCCTGATCGGCGTGCTCGATCACGGCCCAATGGTCCGGCAGCGCGGGCATCTTGTCGTAGTCGCCCATGGTCTGGCCGAAAGGCGGATGTGCCCAGTCGGCTTTGAAATGGAACTTCCCATCGGCATGGGCAAAGCCGTCGAGATAATGCGAGGTGCGGAAATCCGGCTGCAGATCGCGCCAGATGTCGGCTTCGAGGCCCGCGATGTCGCCGTGATTGCTCAGCTTCAGCGTGGCGTCGATCAATTCGCGCGGGCTCATCTCAAAGCCCGGATGCTTTGCGCCAAGCCGCGGCGCCAGCGCCTGCAACACCTCATGATTGGAACGGCATTCGCCGGGCGGATCGATCAGCTTCGGCCCGACCGAGATGTGCTGGTGGCCGCCGCCGTAATAGAGATCATCATGCTCCATGAACATGGTCGCCGGCAGCACGATATCCGCCATTTGCGCCGTCTCGGTCATGAACTGCTCGTGCACCGCGACGAACAGATCCTCTCGCGCAAAGCCCTGGCGGACCAGCGCCTGCTCCGGCGCCACGGTCATCGGATTGGTATTCTGGATCAGCATGGCCTTGACCGGGCCCCTGCCGTGCAGGGCCTCGGCATCACCGGTGAGGATGCGTCCGATCTGCGACTGGTCGAGTGCACGTGTCGTCTTGTCGATCGCGTCGTGGCCTTCGATGATGGATTCGTTGAAATGCCAAAGCGCGAAGTTGTTGAAGAAGGCGCCGCCGCCTTCATATTGCCAGGCGCCCGTCACCGCAGGAATGCAAAGCGCCGCATGCATCTGCGTCGCGCCGTTGCGCGAGCGGGTGAAGCCGTAGCCAAAGCGGAAGAACGCCCGCCTGGTCTCGCCCACCGCCTTGGCAAAGGCTTCGATCTCCGAAACAGGCACGCCGCAGATGGCGGACGCCCATTCCGGCGTGCGCGTCTCCAGATGCGCCTCGAGCTCGGCGGGACAGTCCGTGTACTTGTCCATGTAGGCGCGGTCGGCATAGCCGTCGCGGAACAGGACATGCATCACGCCGCAGGCGAAGGCGCCGTCGGTGCCGGGACGCAGGATGATCTTGATGTCCGCCTGCTTCATGGTCTCGTTGTCGTAGATGTCGACCGCGGCGATCTTCGCGCCTCGCTCCTTGCGGGCGCGAGAGGCGTGCGTCATCACGTTGACCTGGGTGTTGACGGGATTGGTGCCCCAGATCACCACGAGGTCGGACAGCGCCATCTCGCGCGGATCGACGCCGGCGATCTTGCCGGTGCCAATCGCAAAGCCGATCCGCGCGACGTTGGCGCAGATGGTCTGATAGAAGCGCGAGTATTTCTTCACATGGGTGAGGCGATTGAGGCCATCGCGCATCACGAGACCCATCGTGCCGGCGTAGTAATAAGGCCAGATCGATTCCGCGCCGAATTCGCGCTCGGCCGCATTGAACCGAGCAGCGATCTCGTCCAAAGCCTCGTCCCAGGAAATCCGCGCAAATTGCCCGGAGCCCTTCGCGCCTGTGCGGCGCATGGGAAAGGTGACCCGCTCGGGGTGATGGATGCGCTCGGCGTAGCGTGCGACCTTGGCGCAGACAACGCCGGCCGTATAGGTCTGCTTTTTCGAACCTCGGACGCGGCCAATGCTGCGGCCTTCGATCACCTCGACATCGAGGGCGCAGGCCGAGGGGCAATCATGCGGACAGGTCGAATGGCGGATTTCGATCTTGGCGTGCTGGTTCATGCCCCAGTTCGTAACACCAAAATACCGGCCAGCCGAGCGCATTTATCCGGCAAGCCCCCTGTGATTTGCTCAAAGCGGACGCGCCGCGAGTTTTTGCTGCAACCGCGAAGACGGCTCGCTCTGCCTGAAGCGCAGCGTCCCGCGCAGGACTCTCCCCCCCTAACGAGCTGCGCCCTGCGCTATTTCTGCAATTGGGTAAGACCGGTCGGGGGGCCGTCGACCGCGGTCCAGCCGCCGTCGACGAACAGCGTGCTGCCGCTGACATAGCTTGCGGCATCCGAAGCGAGATAGGCCACCGCGGCGGCGACCTCGTCGGCACTGCTCCAGCGGTTGAAGACGGTGTGACCGGCGTAGAGATTGTAGATGTCAGGCCGCTGCTTGAACGGGCCGGTCAGTGCGGTCTCGGCAATGCTTGGCGCGACCGCGTTGACGCGAACGCCTGCGTGCCCGACTTCGGAAGCAAGGCCCTTCACCAGAAGACCGATCGCCGCTTTGGTCGAACCATAGACTCCGAGGCCAGGCTCAATGGTGACCGCGCGCACCGAGGAGCAGGCGATGATGCTGCCGCCCTTCTGCTCGACCATTATCCTGCCAAAGGCCTGGAAGAACCAGACCGTGCCCTTCACATTGAGATTGAGGACGCGGTCGAGATCCTCCTCGGTATAGTCGAGGATGGTCTTGCGGATGTTGAGTCCGGGCGTCGTCACGGCGATGTCGAGCCGCGAGAATTTTTGCATCACGGTCTTCGCCAGCGCATTGACGTCGATCGCGCTCGCGGCGTCGCACGCCGCTGCCCCCGCCCAGCCGCCCTTGTCGCGAATGCCGGCGGCGGTCGCTTCCGCCGCGTCGAACGCGCGATCGGCGCAGATGACACGGGCGCCCAGCCCGGCCAGCGCCTCGGCCGATGACTTGCCGATTCCGGACGCGGCGCCGAGAACGACTGCGGTCTTGCCGGTGAGATCGAAGAGCTTGCGATAGTCCGTCACTGATAGCGTCTCCCTGATGTTGCCAGCCCTTGTAGCCCATCAAAAGGCGTGGCAGCCACAGCGAGAATGCGAGCAGATCGGCATCGATCAATGCAGGAGTTGCATCGAACGATCCGGCGCATCCATGAAGGCGACGTGACTTGACGCTGCCGATGAAGCCCGCTCAAGATGCCGGAACGCCGGAACCAGGTTGAGGGAATGCCGATGCCGCGCAAGCTGATCGATATTTCGGTGACGCTCGCGAACGACGTGACCGCCGATCCCCCAGGCAATCACCCGACCATCCAGTATATCGATCATCAGCAGGGCCTGCCGCGCATGCTGCAGTTCTTCGACGGCCTCAAGGCGGAAGACCTTCCGGATGGCCAGGGCTGGGCCGTCGAGCAGGTCTCACTCTCGACGCACAACGGGACGCATCTCGACGCGCCCTGGCACTTCCATCCCACCATGAACCGCGGCGAGCGGTCGTGGACCATCGACGAAGTGCCGCTCGAATGGTGCTTCCAGCCCGGCGTGAAGCTCGACTTCCGGCATCTGCCCGATGGCTACGTGGTGAATGCCGAGGATGTCGAGAACGAACTGAAGCGCATCGGGCACACACTGTCACCGCTGGAGATCGTCGTCGTCAACACCAGTGCCGGCGCAAAGTTCGGGCAAGCCGACTACGTCAGTTCCGGCTGCGGCATGGGCTATGAAGCAACCATGTATCTGCTCCAACGCGGCGTGCGGCTGACGGGCACCGACGGCTGGAGCTGGGACGCGCCGTTCGTCTACACTGCGAAGAAGTATGCCGAAACAAGAGATGCCGGCCTGATCTGGGAGGGCCACAAGGCGGGACGGCACATCGGCTATTGCCATCTCGAGAAGCTGCACAATCTCGACCAGCTGCCTTCGACCGGATTCACGATCGCCTGCTTTCCTGTGAAGATCGAGAGGGCGTCCGCGGGCTGGACCCGCGCGGTCGCCATCCTCGACAACTAGGTCAGGGGATCACGTGCCGTCGAGGCCGCTCTCCGCAAGTGCGCGTAGCGCATCCGTATCCAGCACGACGATGGCGCCGTGCTCGAGGCGAACCCAGTTACGGCCGGCCCAGGCGCGCAACTGCTTGTTGATGCTCTCTCGCGTCATCCCCACCATCTCGCTGATCTCCTGCTGCGTAATGGAGAGCGTGCCACTGCCGGAATCGAGCTTGCGCTCTTCGGTGAGACCAAGCAGCGCGCTCGCAAGCCGGCCCGGCAGATTCTGCAGGATCACCTGCTCGACCTGCTGACTGGTCCAGCGCAGACGCGCGCAAAGCAGCTCGATGAACTTCATCGCCAGCGCCGGCTGGCTCTTCACGAACGGAAGGAAGTCCCGGCGATCGATGACGTAGAGCTCGCAATTTGTGTTGGCGGTCGCATCCGCCGACCTGGGCGCGCCGTCGAGCACTGCGATCTCGCCAAAGATTTCACCCGGACCGATCAGGTTGAGGATGGCATTCCGACCATCGGGCGACGACGACGAGATCTTCACCGTCCCCGCGATCACCGCGAACAGGCTGTTGCCGGGATCGCCCTTGGCGGCGATCGTTGCGCCGCGCTTGACCGTCGTGTGCTTGGCGTAACGGCAGAGCTGATCCAGCGCCTCCGGCTCCAGATCCGCGAAGATCGGGTGCTTGCGCAGGACCGCTAGTTTGTTACCCGCCGGCTGTCGGGGGTCGCCGGTCTTGTCCTGAGGCACGCCGCGGGGCTCCCAAGGCTACGAGGTACTGGGTTCCTGCGTAGTCAACGTTGCCAAGCTTTTCAACCGGAAAGCACGGGCGCGATTTGAGGCAAATGCCATCAAAGGCCGTGCGAGAGCCCGAAGTTCGCATCCGAAGGATGCGCCGATGCGTCTGCGTCGATGCAGAGTTGCAGTTTGCGCAAGCCACGATTGCGCTGAGATGCCGCCAAGCGTCAGCGAGGGCCGGCGAGCGTCGGCCATGAGCGTGTTGGAGGCGGACTAGTCCTGACGGAAGATCAGCTCTTGGAATTCGAATCGAGCCGGCCTGAGCTGGTTTGCCGGTCTGCCCAAGCCAGAACTGCGGCGAATGCGACGAAGATCGAGACGACGACAAAGGTCACCAGCAGCGCGTCAGCAGGCATCATGCTCCTCCCCCGTTTGTTTGGAGCATTATTGGCGGTGCGCGGCACGCGTCATTGATCGAGATCAAATGCCCGACGCCGTGCCGTACAGGATCTCAGGCGGCCGCCATTGCTTCGACGCGAGCCGGATCGAGCAGGCTGATGCCGCCGTGAATGATCTCGATCACGCCCTGCCGCTCCAGTTTGGTGAAGGTGCGACTCACCGTTTCAATGGTCAGACCGAGGTAGTCGGCTATATCCTGACGGCTCATCGGGAGCGGTACCGTGTCCGACAATCCCTTGATTGCGACCTGCCGCTCGCGCCAGCCGAGCAGAAAGGTTGCAACCTTCTCATCGGCCGAGCGTCGACCGAGCAGGACCATGTGGTCGCGAGCCTGGCTTAGCTCCCGAATGGCCAGCTCATTGATCCGCCTGAGCAGTTGCGGCCGGTCCTCGATGAAACGCGTGAAGAGCGCCTTTGCGAACTGGCACACGGTCACCACGCCGATTGCATCGGCCGAAAAATTGTGCCGGCCGGATAGATTCATCCCAAGGAAGTCGCCGGGCAAGGCAAAACCCACGATCTGCCGCCGGCCATCGGGCAGCAGCTTGTACAGCCGCATGACGCCTTCGAGGACGTTGTAGAACGAGGTAGTGATGTCCTCTTCGGAGAACACGGTGTCGCCTGCCCCGAAATGAACGCGGCGGCCGAGATGCTCGAATTCCCTGAGCTCGGCCGCATTCAGCGACGAACAGACCGCCGCTCCGCGTACGGCGCAATCGTCGCAAAAATGCCCGTTCGGCTCAATCATGACCACGGAAGGCTTCATCCACCGCTCCTCGCACCAGCTGCCCCCCGACACCAAGCCGAGTCCACTGCGCGGTTTGCATTTTACTGCACCGCGCCCAAGCCGATTGACTCAGATCAAATTTGGGTGGCATCCCCGTCTTATTCTGCCTCCAGAGCTCGACGGGATCACTCCTTATGCTGCAAAGCGCACTGCGTCACGGCCTGATTGGGCTGCTTCTGATCACGCCTGCGCTGGCGGCCCCGACCGCCGAGCAACGCGGCAAGGCCTTTGCTCGGGCCAATTGCGCACGCTGTCACGCGATCGACCGCGTCTCCAAGAGTCCGCTCGGGACCGCGCCTCCGCTACGCAGCCTGCACCGGCGCTATCCGATCGACAGCCTTGGTGAGGCGCTGGCGGAGGGAATCTATACCGGGCATGACGATATGCCCGCCTTCGAGCTCAGCCCGGGCCAGATCCACGACCTGCTGTCCTACCTGAAGACGCTGGAATAGTCGGCCTCACACCGCCTGCACGGTCCACCCGATCAGCTCCTTCACGACGCGCGCGAAGGCTGCATCGAAGGCCGCCACTGAAGCGGCCGGTTCGACCTTGTCGAGCTTTTCGCTGGCCTCGACGAGGCGCGAGGCCACTACCTTGCCGCCCTTGTCGACGATCCGCGCCGACATGGCGATCTCGACCCGTGCATCACCCTCCGTAGCGATCCGAAAGCGCCTGATGTCGATCAGGAGCTGGTAGTCCGCCTGTCCGAGGTCGCTCGTGCGGAGCGGGGCGTGGGCGATGTCGTAGTTCTCGAAGCTGTCGATCAGGCGGGCCTGCACCAATTTCGGAATGCTGTCGGCCCAGAGGAAATCGGCAAAGTCCGGCCTGTCCCCGCTAGGGGCGAACAGCATGCGCTGGGTCTGCAGCATCGCAACCGCGGTCGGCTCGGGGATCGCCAGCGACGCGGACAGCGTCTTGCCGGCAGGCCCGAGGTTCTGCGGCGTACGCAGGTCGTAGGTGATCTTCTGCGCGGGCGCGCCGCCGCCGGTCATCTTCTCGAGCCCCGCCAGAATGCCGTCGATCTTGCCGGTGTTGCGCGCGAGCCCGTCGGAGAACGTCTTGAAATTCGCGATGGTGTCCTTCAGCGGGCCGGAATTGTCCTGAAGGACCGTGTCGACCCGCCGCAGTGCATCACGCGCCGCCTGCGTCATGCTCTGGCCGGCACCCGCGTCCGCGATCAAGGTCGGGAGCTCCCCGGATTTGGCGACGATCACGCCGCCCTCCAACGTCACGACCGGCACGCCGGTCAGGCCCTGGAATTCGAGTCCAACCTTGGTGTCGGCACGGACCGGCGTGGCAGTGGCAACAGAGATCGTCGCGTTGACGAATCGCGGGTTGTCCGGCGCGAGCCCGAGCTGGGTCACCTCTCCAACGCGAATGCCGTTGAACAGCACGCCTGCACCGACCAGCAGGCCCGGCACCGGCCCCTGGAACTGCACGTGATAATTCGTACGCGGGCCGATGCCACCGGTGTTGTTCAGCCAATAGACGAAGCCGAACACCGCGAGGATCGCGGCCAGCACGAAACTGCCGATCAGCACATAGGGAGCGCGGGTTTCCATCTCTCATCTCATCTCGTGTTGCAGCATCTGCGAGCGCTTGCCGTGGAAATAGGCGCGCACCCAGGGATGCTCGGATTGCAGCAGTTCGCGCATCGGACCGATCGCCACGATCTTGCCATCCGCGAGCGCGGCAACGCGGTCGCAGACCGTGGTCAGGCTCGCAAGGTCGTGGGTCACCATGAACACCGTGAGCCCCAGGGTCCTTTGCAGTGTCTTGATCAGCGCGTCGAAATCGCCGGCGGCGATCGGATCGAGGCCGGAGGTCGGCTCGTCCAGGAACAGGATCGGAGGATCGAGCGCGAGCGCGCGCGCCAGCGCCACGCGCTTGGTCATGCCGCCCGAGAGCTCCGCCGGATATTTGTCGGCGTCCTCGGGGCGCAGGCCGACCATTTCGAGCTTGGCGATCGCGATCTCGTCCATCAGCTCCTGCGACAGGACGAGATTTTCACGGAGCGGAAACTGGACATTCTGGCGGACCGTCAGTGAGGAGAACAGCGCGCCCTGCTGGAACAGGATGCCCCATGCCGTGGCTGCAGCTCGACCATGGCCGCCGGCGGGCTGCCCCATGACCTCGATGGTCCCGCTCCGGCGCGGGATGAGACCGATGATGGTCCGCATCAAGACCGACTTGCCGCCGCCGGACGCCCCCACCAGGCCGAGAATCTCGCCCCGGCGGACGTCGAGCGACAGACGGTCGAGCACGGTCTGGCGACCGAAGCCGACCACGAGGTCACGGACGCGGATCGCGAACTCGTCTTGCGCCACGTCCATCGTCACATTCCGATCGAGGCAAAGAACACGGCGAACAGGCCGTCCAGCACGATCACCAGGAAGATCGACTTCACGACCGAAGTCGTGGTCTGCCGTCCCAGCGACTCAGCGCTGCCCTTGACGCGCAACCCCTCGCTGCAGGCCACGATCCCGATCACCAGCGCCATGAACGGCGCCTTCAGGATGCCCACCTTGAAGTGGGTGACCGAAATCGCCTCGTGCAGCCGGGCGATATAGATAGCCGGTCCCATGTCACCGTAGAACTGGGCGACAAGGCCGCCGCCGTAGAGTGCGGCGATCGATCCGATGAAGGTGAGGATCGGGAGCGCGATGACCAGGGCTGCAACGCGCGGCAGGATCAGGACGTCGACTGGATCGAGCCCCATGGTCGAGAGCGCGTCGATCTCCTCACGCATCTTCATCGAGCCGAGCTCGGCGGTGTAGGCGCTTCCCGAGCGCCCCGCGACCATGATGGCGACGATCAGCACGCCGAGCTCGCGCAGCACCAGGATCCCGACCATGTCGACCGTGTAGGACTCGGCGCCGAACCTGCGGAAGTGGAAGAAACCCTGTTGCGCGATGATGGCGCCGATCAGGAAGGTGATCAGCGCGACGATCGGGATCGCCTGCCATCCGATGCGGTAGAGCTGATAGACGAGCGACGTCAGCCGCAGAGAACGCGGCCGGCGCAGCACGCCTATGATGGCCATGAACAAGGCACCGAGCATCTGGAGGAAGATCGTGATGTCTTCCCGCGCGCCGACCGTCGACTTGCCGAGATCGCCCAGCCTCGCCAGAACCGGATTGGGCGCAGCCGTCGGGGCCGGCGTATGGCGGTTGACCTGCCGGACCTCGTCCATCAGCCCGCTGAAATGGTCGGCGACGCCGACGAATTCGGCCGATCTGCCGGAAGATGTCGCCCTGCGCGACAGCTTCTCCAGAACCCAGGCGCCGAGCGTGTCGAGCGCACTGACGCCCGACATGTCCAGTGTTACAACGCGCGAGCGATCGACATCGGCTCCGACCGACCGGGACAAAGTCTCGAGCGTCACCACGTTTGCGGCAGTCCAGGGCCCCTCGGGTCGCAAGTTCAGCACATCGCCGGACGGCGCTGCGAGCAACATCGGTTCGTGGTTCACGCTTCCACCTCAACGGGACAATCGGTCTCCATTCAGCCGGCATTTCTAGGCCGGCATGTGGCGGCCGGCTTGACCTGTCTCAAGCCCGAACAGGCCCTGCCGCTTGACGCAAATCAAGCGGGACCGCGCCAATGGGTCCTAGGCTTACTTCAAATCAGCAAGGATACCAAATCCATGTTCGACAGTGACAGGATGGGCGAAGAATTGCGGGCTCTGAAGCTCGACGTCACGCGCTTGCTGAGTTCCGCCGGCGAGGAGATGTTCGAGAGTTCGAAAGAGCGTGCCGAGGCACTCGCCGATCAGATCAAGGCTGCGCTCACCGAACTCGGCGAGACCGTCGAGCAGGAGCATGAACAGCTCCAGGGCCTCGTTGCGGAGCGTCCAATCACGTCGCTCGCCTCCGCCTTCGCGCTGGGCGTGGTCGTCGGCTTCATGCTGAGGAGACATTAGGTGAATACGGAGAACGTCGTCAGACATCTGCGCGTGCTGTGGCGCACCGACAGGATCATCGCGGACATCAGGCTGCGTCATTTGCTTGTCGGCCTCGGCCTGCGCGCCTTCGCGGCGCTGATCGCAGCCTTCGGGCTCCTGATGCTGGAGCTGTCTGCCTATTTCGCGCTGGTGCAGATCTGGAGCGCAATTGCCGCGGCCGCGATCCTCGGCGCCGTCAATTTCGCCATCGCGGCAGTGCTCTTCGTGATCGCCGGCCGTGCCCCGTCGGGTCGTGACATCGAACTCGCCAACGAGATTCACGACACCTCCATCGAGGCCCTACAGCTCGAAGCCCGCGCGCTCCAGGCTCAAGTGTCGGGCGCAATGCATCATCCGCTCAGCACGGTCGCGCCGCTGCTGATGCCGCTGATCGCGACCATCATCAAGAATTTGCGGACGACGACCAAGGCGTCTGCCGACGCGCCATCGGCTGGGGCGCGGTGATATCCGAAGTCACCGCGCTCCAGAAGCGCGATGAGATCGGATGAATCGTCGTCGCACACTTACCTGACGCAGGCCTTGGGACCCCGACACGGTCCAGCGCGCGCTCAGAGCTTCAGCTTGACGTCGCAAATGTCGGGCTCTGCCGGATCCGGCTTGACCTCGAAGCCGAGCTGCCGGCACATCTCGAGCATGACGGTATTCTCCTGGAGCACGTCGCCCGAAATGGCTTTCAGGCCTTCCGAGCGCGCGTAGTCGATGATCAGCTGCATGAGCGCCCAGCCGAGCCCCCTGCCCTTGAGGTCGGACCGCAACAGGATCGCGTACTCGCCACTCTCGTAGATCGAATCCGAATGGAGCCGGACCGCACCGACCATTTCGCCGGTGGCCTCGTCGAATGCGATGAAGGCCATCGCACGCGCATAGTCGAGCTGGGTCAGGCGCGCGATGAACTCGTGGGTAAACTCCTTCATCGGTGCGAAGAAGCGCAGGCGCAGATCGTGCGGCGTCACATGACGCAGGAACTCGTGGATCGTCGGCTCGTCCTCGGGGCGCATGGGCCGCACGAAGATTCGCCAGTCGTCCTTGAGCTTGAGGCGGCGCTCCCACTGCGAGGGATAGGCGCGAACGGCGAAATTGGCCGGACCGGAGCCGACAAACTTCCGCTGCGGCGGCCCGACCGCGACGCGGGCATCGACCGCGGTCACGCCCGTCTCGTCCGCCAGCAGCGGGTTGATGTCGAATTCGCGGATCTCGGGAATATCGGCAGCCATCTGCGCGAGCTTGACCAGTACCAAGGCGACTGCGTCCGGCTTGACCGCCGGCACATCACGATAGGCCTTGAGCAGCCGCGACACGCGCGTGCGTTCGATCAGGTCGCGGGCCAGTTGCAGATCGAGCGGCGGCAGTGCAAGAGCCTTATCGTTGATGATCTCCACCGCCGTGCCGCCCCGGCCGAAAACGACCACCGTGCCGAAGGTCGGATCGTCGGCGAGACCCAGGATCAGCTCCCGCGCTTTTGCCTTGACGACCATCGCCTGGACGATGACGCCGCCGATGCGGGCCTCGGGACGCAGCTTCTTCGCCCGCCCGAGAATGTCGGTAGCGGCCCCTCGGACGGCCTCGGGCGTGGTCAGGTTGAGCACGACGCCGCCGACATCGGATTTGTGGATGATGTCCCGCGACATGATCTTCAGCACGACGGTGCCGCCCTGTGCGAAGATATCCTCCGCATAGGCCACCGCCTGCTCGACATCGGTTGCCGCGTAGGTCGGCACCATCGCGATATCGTAGGCTTCGAGCAGGTGCTTGATTTCGACAGGCTCGAGCCATTCGCGACCGTCCGCAATCGCAGCGGTGACGATCTCCCGCGCGCCTTGGGCGTCCGGAACGAACGTATCGGGCATTGCAGGAGGAACCTGGCTCAGTTCCTCCACCACTTCGCGGTGCCGGACCAGATGCATGAAGCCGCGCACGGCGTCGTCCTCGGTCGGATAGTTCGGCACCCCGGCGTCTGACAGCGTCTGAATGATATGCTGATCGGCTCCAACCCAGGCCGCCAATACAGGCTTGGCCCAGCTGCGGTGCTGCTGGCGATATTTGCCGACGAGCTCCGTCACGGTCGTGGCGATCTCGGCGGCCGAGGCGATCGCCGTTTGCACGTTGAGGACGAGGACGGCGTCGTTGTCGGGATCGCCGAGCAGTACCTCCAGCGCGGCCGCGTAGCGCGAGGCGTCAGCATCGCCCACGATGTCGACGGGATTTGCGCCGGACCAGGTCGGCGGCAGCGCCGCATCCAGCTTCCTGCGCGCCTCTGCCGAAATGGTTGCCGGAATTCCATCGAGTTCGACCAATCGATCGATCGCGAGGACGCCGATGCCGCCGCCATTGGTCAGGATGGCAAGACGCTTCCCCGTCGGGGACTCGACGCGCCCAAGCGTCTCGGCACAATCGAACAGCTCACGCAGATCGGAAACTCGCAGGACACCCGCGCGGCGGAAAGCCGCGTCGTAGACGGCGTCGGCACCGGCGAGCGCGCCGGTATGCGTGGCAGCCGCCTTCGCGCCCTGCGCCATGCGGCCGGATTTCACCACGACGACGGGTTTCACGCGCGCGGCGGCGCGCGCAGCCGACATGAACTTCCGCGCGTCTTTGATAGCCTCGATGTAGAGCAGGATCGCGCGAGTCTTGTGATCCATTGCGAAATAGTCAAGCAGATCGGCGATATCGACGTCGATCTGGTCGCCGATCGAGACGATGCCGGAGAAGCCGACGCCGCGCTGCGCGGCCCAATCGACCATGCCGGCGGCAATTGCGCCCGATTGCGAGACCAGTGCGAGGCTGCCTGCCCCCGGCATATGTGCGGCAAAACTGGCATTCAGGCTGACGCCGGGCATCATGATGCCGAGGCAGTTCGGCCCGATCAGCCGCATGCCGTGTTTGCGGGCAGCAGCGCTCGCAGCCTCGTGCAGCGATCCCGGTCCCTGACCGAGCCCGGCCGACACGATCAGCGCGCCCGCAGACCCGCGACGGCCGGCTTGTTCGACAATACCCGGAATCTCTCCCGCCGGGGCGGTGATGACCACGAGTTCGGGCACGAAATCCAGGCGGTCAAGGCTCTTCACCGCCGCGATGCCGCCGATCTCGGCATGGCGCGGATTGACGAGGCCAAACTGTCCCTTGAATTCGGCCTTGTGAATATTCTCCAGGACGGCACGTCCCACCGAGGCTGGACGGGCGCTCGCCCCGACGAGCGCGACCGAGCGCGGCGATAGCAGGTTTTTCAGGCGATAGACTGACATGAAAGCAAATGCGCCGGGTCAGCGGCGGTTCCGATGATTGCGATGCGGCCGAAACAAGGAGCCTGGTGCGAGATCATAATCCAGCACGGTGGCTGGCCAATGACGGCCTTTGTCACATTGTCGACGCCATGGAAATTCGAAGACGAGCCCGGCGGGAATTGGAAAGCTCCTCGACTTCCAAAATAGGCCAGCGCTTCATCGAGATACTTGATCCTCGTCAAGCCATGGAACTCGGTTCTGGTCACCCGGGACGGGCGTTGACTGACGTCAAGGACTGGTCACTCGGTCATTCTATGAATAATTCAATCGGAGCGGTTCGCCCCGGAGAGACTCATGCATGCCATGGTGTTGCCCGCCCCACGAGCGCGGCTCCAGATGGAGGAGCGGCCCGACCCGCTGCCCGGTGAGGGTCAAGTCCGCGTGAAGATCAGCGCCTGCGGCGTGTGCCGCACCGATCTTCATCTCGTCGATGCCGAGCTGCCCGACATCCGCTATCCGATCGTGCCCGGCCACGAAATCGTCGGCCGGGTCGACCATGTAGGCCCGAATGTTTCCACACATGCGCTGGGCGATCGGGTCGGCATTCCATGGCTCGGCTTCACCTGCGGAAAGTGTCGCTTCTGCCGGCACGGCATGGAAAACCTGTGTGACGCACCGTTGTTCACCGGCTACACGCGCGATGGCGGCTACGCGTCGCATACCATCGCCGACGCACGCTACGCATTTCCGCTCGGCGAGACCGCCGGCGACGTGGAGATTGCGCCTCTGCTCTGCGCAGGGCTGATCGGCTGGCGCTCGCTGGTCCTGGCCGGCCCTGCCGAGCGGCTCGGCATCTATGGCTTTGGCGCGGCCGGCCACATCATTGCGCAAGTCGCGGTTTGGCAAGGACGAGCCGTCCATGCCTTCACCCGGCGCGGCGACGTCGCCGCACAAGACCTTGCACGTCGTCTCGGCGCGGTCTGGGCGGGGGCATCTGACGAGATGCCCGACGAGCCGCTCGACGCGGCGATCATCTACGCACCAGCCGGCGAGCTTGTACCCGCCGCCTTGCGTGCCGTCCGCAAGGGCGGTCGCGTCGTATGCGCCGGCATTCATATGACCGACATTCCAAGCTTTCCGTATGGCTTGCTCTGGCAAGAGCGGCAGCTCGTCTCCGTCGCCAATCTGACCCGGCAGGACGGCCTCGATTTTCTGAAGGTCGCTCCGCAAGCGGGCGTACGCACCGAGACGACGGCATTTCCGCTAGACCAGGCCAACGAGGTTCTGAACATGCTGCGGAACGGCCAGATTCTCGGCGCCGCCGTGCTGACGCCCTGATGGTGCTCCGGATGTCCGTGTCGATGAAGGATGAAACGGCGGCCCAGGAGCGCATCTTCCAGATGCTGACCGACCATCCCGGCGTGACGCGGATCGACACGCATGGAGCTTCCGTGTTCCTGGATGGAAAGCGCGCGCTGAAGATCAAGCGTGCCGTTCGGTTTCCGTTTCTCGACTATTCGACACTCGAGAAGCGCAAGGCGGCCTGCGAGGAGGAGATCAGGATCAACCGGCCGCTGGCGCCGCAGATCTATCAGGGCGTCGTTGCGATCACGGAAGACCCGGATGGGTCTTTGCAGGTCGGCGGTCCAGGCCGGCCGATCGAGTATGCGGTCGACATGTCGCGTTTCGACGAAAGCAGGACGCTGGATCATCTGGCAAAGACCGGGCCGCTGGACGCGAAACTCGCCTCGGCTGCCGCCGACGCAATCGTGGCTTCGCATGCGGCGGCGACACCCGCGGACGGACAAGCATGGCTCTCCGCCATCCCTGCGCTGATCGACGGCAACAGCGACGGTCTGCGGGCCGGAGGCCATTTCAACACCGAAGAGATCCAAGAGCTCGGCGAGACCTCGCATGAGGCATTTCTGCGTATTCGCCCCCTGCTCGCCGAACGTGGCCGCCGCGGCTTCGTGCGCCGTTGTCACGGCGATCTGCATCTCGCAAACATCGTTCTGATCGATGATCGGCCCGTGCTTTTCGACGCCATCGAGTTCGATGCGCAGATCGCGACCGTAGACGTGCTCTACGACCTTGCGTTCACGCTGATGGACCTGTTGCAGCACGCCCAACCCGGCGCGGCCAACATCGTCCTGAATCGCTATCTCGCCACGACGCCGGCCGATAATCTCGAAGCGCTTTCGGCCCTGCCGCTGTTCATGTCCGTCCGGGCGGCGATCCGCGCCCAGGTTACGCTGGCTCGGCTCAACCGGCCGCATTCCGACCGTCGCGGCATTCTCGACGAGGCGCAACAATACCTAGATCTCGCCGGGAAGCTGATCCGTCCTCCCGGTCCGCGCCTGATCGCGGTGGGAGGACTATCCGGCACCGGAAAGACGGTTTTGGCGCACGCGCTCGCGCCGGTCATCCCGCCGGAGCCGGGCGCCGTGGTGCTGCGCAGCGATCTCGTGCGCAAGCAGATGTTCGGGGTCGAGGACACCCACCGCCTGCCATCATCTGCGTATACGGCGGAGATCACGACCCGCGTCTACGACACGCTGGCTCGACGCGCCCGGCAGGTGCTGACCCAGGGCCATTCGGCGATCATCGACGGCGTATTCGCCCGCGAGGACGAACGTGACGCGATCGCCGCGCTGGCACGCGAGTGCAACGTGCCGCTGAACGGTCTATTCCTGGTCGCAGACCTCGCGACCCGGCAGGCACGCATCGGCAGCCGACGAGGAGACGCATCGGACGCCACCCAAGAGGTTGCCGCGCTGCAAGAGCACTATAATATCGGCCATCTCGGCTGGGCGACGATAGATGCATCGGGAACGCAAGAACAAACGCTCCATAACTGCCGCCACGCGATCGCTGCGAGCAACGAGGCAATCTGATTGATGCGGGCAAGGATGTCGCGACCCACCACAAAGGCGACGGCGACCACGCAGGCCAAGCCGTCGGCGCGGCGCAAGGCCCTGCCCGCTCGCCTCAGCCCCGGCATGGCCTGCGACACCGCCTTCCGGATCATCGCCCGTCGTCACCTCGACGCCGTGCTCGCCCAGCACGACGGCACCTGCCGCGGCGATCCTGACGCGCTGCACCAGATCCGCATCGCACTGACCCATCTGCGGACTGCCATCCGCTTCTTCTCGCCGATGGTTGACGATACCCAGCGGCCGAATGTCTGGGCCGAACTGAAATGGCTGAACGGTCAGCTCGGCATGGTGCGGGACCTCGACGTCGCAATCGAGCGGGTCGTCGCTGAGAGTGGCGACGAACTCGCGGTGGTCGCCGAGCTTCAGCACTGGAACGAAAAACGGGCCGAGAGCCACCGGCTGCTGGCGCGCGCGCTGCAATCCGCGCGGTACCGCCGTCTGGTCGAGCAGGTCTCGACCTGGATCGATAGCGGGCCCTGGGCGACCCGCCGAAGCAAGGAAGCCATTCGATTGCGCCGCCGCACGCTCGCCGACCACGCGACAGAGCGGCTGGCGGAGTGGGAAACGACGCTGCTCAAGAAGGCCCGGAAGCTGAAGAGGCTCGATGTCGGGAAACGTCACAAGCTGCGGCTCCTCAACAAGCGGATGACCTATTCGATGGAGTCGCTTGCGGATCTGTTCGCCGATGGGGCAGCGACGAAGCAGAAGTCCATTCTCAAGCAATTGCGCAAGGCGCAGCGGTCGCTGGGGCAGCTGAACGACGATGCACGCGGACAAGCTCTGGCAGCATCGTTGCATGGCGCCGGCCCCAATGCAGGCCAGCGCTTCCACAACCGCAAGCGGGAAAAGAAGCTGTTGCGGGCGGCGTCTGTCGCCTACCGGAAACTCGACGAGGCCACGCCCTTCCGCTCCTCGGATCTGGCGCCAAGCTCGGAGCCGGAGGTTTAGGTGTGGACGTAATCTCCCGGAGCATCCGGCAGGTCGGGCGCGTCACCAAGCCCGATCGGCGGCGGGTCGCAGGGCGGGCCTGAGCGTGCCGCCAGCCATCTGGTCCATTCCGGCCACCATGACCCTTCAACTCGCGGCGCCAGCTTGAGCCACTCATCCGCACCGACATAGGGCGCGTCGGCAGCCTTGGTCAGCACCTGATAGAAGTGGTCGGGGTCCTCCGGAGGCGCGACGATACCGGCGTTGTGGCCGCCGCTGGTCAACAGGAACGTCACGTCAGCATCGACCTGATAGTGGATCTTGTAGACAGATCGCCATGGCGCCACGTGATCGGCAACCGTGCCGACCACGAACATCGGTGCGTGAATGTCGGAGAGCGAAACACTCCTGCCTTCGACGAGATAGCGTCCGCCCGCCAGATCATTGTCGAGAAACAGCTTGCGCAAATACTCGGAGTGCATGCGATAAGGCAGCCGCGTGGCGTCGGCGTTCCAGGCCATCAGATCGCTCGGCGGCGCGCTCTCGCCCATCAGATAATCATGTGACAGCCGCGACCAGATCAGTTCGTTGGAGCGCAGCAGCTGGAAGGCGCCGGCCATCTGCGTCGTATCGAGATAGCCGCGCTGCCACATCATGTCCTCGAGAAAGGCTACCTGGCTCTCGCTGATGAAGAGCGTCAGCTCGCCGGCCTCGGTGAAGTCGGTCTGGGCGGCAAGGAGAGTGATGGTGCCGAGGCGGTTGTCGGCGTCACGCTCCATCGCGGCGGCGGCGATCGACAGCAATGTACCTCCCAGGCAATAGCCCAGCGCATGGGTCTTCCGACCCGGCATGATCAGGCCGATCACGTCCAGCGCGGCCATGACGCCCAGCTTGCGATAATCGTCGAAGGCGAGGTCCCGATCCCTGGCATCCGGGTTGCGCCAAGAGATCGCGAACACGGTGAATCCTTGGCCTGTCAGATATTTGACCAGCGAGTTCTGTGGCGACAGGTCGAGAATGTAGTACTTCATGATCCAGGCCGGCACGATCAGGATGGGTTCGGGTCGCACCTGCGCGGTGGTTGGCTGGTACTGAATCAGCTCAATCAACTCGTTGCGGTAGACGACCTTGCCAGGCGAAACCGCCACCGTCTTGCCGACGACAAACTTTCCGTCGTCGGTCAACTTCGAGCCGGAGAGCAGGCGCAACAGGTCGCTGCACCAATTCTGCCAGCCAAAGACGAAATTCTCCCCGCCACTCTGGAATGCCTTCTCCAGCACTTTCGGATTGGTCGCCGCGAAATTCGACGGCGCCAGCATGTCAAGCATCTGGCGCATCGAGAACTCGACGATGGCCTCGTTTGCGTGCGACACGCCGCGCACGCCCGTCGCGGCATCGCGCCACCAGCGCTCTGCGAGCAGAAACGCCTGCGCCAGCAGATTGAACGACGGGGTCTCCCATTGCGGTCCGCTGAAGCGGCGATCCCGCTGCTGCGGCGCGATCACAGCCCACGGCTTTTGCTCGGGCGACATCGCGTGTGCAGCAGCATCCACGAGCCGGCCGGTGTCGCGAACGATGTTACGATAAATTTCCATCTGGCGCTGGGGCGCCGCGGCGAGATGCGAACTCCAATCGAGCCAGGCGAGCGACAAAGCCAGCGGTGAAATCCCGCCCGTGAACCGCGCCAGCATCGCGTGAAAGGCACGGTCAAAAGGATACGGCTCAGATCCAGGCGGAGGATCGGCGGAGACTGGCATACGCTCGTGCCGTTCGAGGCTCACCGTCGAGGCTTCAGAACGAGCAAGGGGATGGGCGGGAGCAACCTGCGTGACTTGCTCTTCGGCCCGTGGAAATATCTGGACGACGCTCATAGCTCTAGTTCCTGCGGGCTTCGGTTCGACGTCGGCAGCAGGATAAGGCGCGACCTCGAATACGTCTTGAGCTGCATCAAATCCGGGTGCGGATCGTCACAGCTGCCGAATTGGCATCGAACGTGTCGTCACTTGACTTGAGTCAAACCGCACCTTGATACCCGAGCTAGTTTTCGCGCATCGAATTCAACAAGCCAAGCGGAGTTGTCCATGCGCGCCCACCAGATCATGACCCGGTCGGTCATCTCGGTAACCCCCGACACCAGCATCGTCGAAGCGGCAAACATCATGCTGAAGCGGCATGTCAGCGGTCTCACGGTGGTCGACGAGATGGGCAAGCTGGTCGGTGTGGTCTCGGAAGGAGACTTCATCCGCCGCAGCGAAATCGGCACCGGGCGCAAGCGCGGGCGTTGGCTGCGGTTCATCCTTGGTCCGGGCAAGTCCGCCAGCGAGTTCGTTCACGAGCACGGCCGCAAAGTCTCGGAAGTGATGACCGACTCGCCGGTAACCATCACGGAGGATACCGCGCTCGCAGAGATCGTCGAGCTCATGGAGCGGAACAACATCAAGCGGCTGCCGGTCGTGCGCGGCGACAAAGTCGTCGGGATCGTATCCCGAGCCAATCTGCTGCAGGCGGTGGCGGGGCTCGCCCGCGAGGTGCCCGATCCGACCGCGGACGATGATCACATCCGCAGCCGCATCATCGACACCATCGAGAAGAGCGACTGGTGCCCGTTCGGGCTGAACGTCATCGTGCGCGACGGCATCGTTCACCTCAGCGGCGTCATCACCGAAGAGGCTGCACGGCAGGCCGCGATCGTCGCCGCGGAGAACGTCGAGGGCGTGAAGAAGGTGCACGATCATCTGTGCTGGGTCGACACCATATCCGGCGTCTATTTCAACTCGCCCGAGGACGACGAGCTCGCCAAGGCGAGCTGATCAAGGCAAGCCAATCGCAGAGGAGTTCAGCGAGGGATGACGGCGGTGGCCTCGATTTCGACGCGCGCCGCCTTCTCCACGAGACGGCCGACCTGAACCAGAGCCATCGCAGGATAGTGCGCGCCGAAGACGTCGCGGTAGATCCTGCCCAGCTCCTTCAGATTGGCGAGGTACTCGTCCATGTCGACGACGTACCAGGTCAGACGTACGAGGTGCTCGGGCCGGGCACCAGCCTCGGCCAGGATCGCGGAGATGTTGTCCAGGGTTTGGCGCACCTGCGCGACGAAGCCGTCGGCGAGACGCTCTTGGGCATCCCAGCCGATCACCCCGCCGGTGACGACGATACGCCCTTCGGCAGCCATGCCGTTGGCATAGCCTTTCGGCATCGGCCAGCCTGACGGCTGGAGGATTTGCGCTTTGCGCGTTCCGTCCTCGGCTGCTGTCGGCAGCACCGCGAGTTGCGGGCCTTTCGGCGTCGTCACGGACAATTCTCTATCCTTCTCTCATTCCGCCGCAACGCCCGAGGACGTCGCCGCGGCTTGCGCCAACTGGCGCAGGGCAAAGCGTTTCAGCTTGCCGGTCTCGGTCTTCGGCAATTGCGTCACGAACTCGATCGCGCGCGGATATTTGTATGGTGCGATCTCGCGTTTGACATGCTCCTGCAACTCGGCCGTGAGCTGAGCATCGGGTGTCACGCCGGGCGCGGCGATGACATAGGCCTTCACGATCATGCCGCGCGCCTCGTCCGGGGCGCCGACCACGCCGCACTCGGCAACCGCCGGATGCGTCAGCAGCGCCGCCTCGACGTCCGTGCCCGCGATGTTGTAGCCGGCCGACACGATCATGTCGTCGGAGCGCGACTGATACCAGAAATAGCCGTCGCTATCCATCAGGTAGGTATCGCCGGTGATGTTCCAACCATCCTGGACGTACTTCCGCTGCCGCTCGTCTGCCAGATAGCGGCAGCCGGTCGGCCCGCGCACGGCAAGACGGCCCATCGTCCCGGGCGGAACGTCGCGGCCCTCATCGTCGACGATCTTGGCTTCATACCCCGGCACGGGCTTTCCGGTTGCGCCCGGACGAATCTCGTCCTCGGTCGCGCTGATGAAGATGTGCAGCATCTCGGTCGAGCCGATGCCGTCCATCAGCTTGATCCCGGTCGCCTTGAGCCACGCATCGAACGTCGGCTTGGGCAGGGTCTCGCCCGCGGAGACGCATTTGCGAAGCGAAGAGATATCGCGGCCCGAAAGCTTACCCAGCATCGCCCGGTATGCAGTCGGCGCCGTAAAGCAGACCGTCGTCTTGTACTGCTCGATCGCGTTCAGAATGTCGTCCGGCGTCGTCTTTTCCAGCACGACAAAGGAGGCGCCGATATGCATCGGAAACAGCACGCCGCCGAAGCCGAAGGTGAACGCGAGCGGCGCCGAGCCGATGAAGCGATCGCTCTGCTCCGCACGCAGTATGTTGCGCGCATAGCCGTCGCAGACCGCGAGCATGTCGCGATGGAAATGCATGGTCCCCTTGGGATCACCGGTCGTGCCCGAGGTGAAGGCGATCAGGCAGATATCGTCGGATGCGGTATCGACGGCCGCGAACTCGGCGCCGGCATCCGCGATCAGCGCCTCGAGCGAGTCTGCCGCGCCGTTCCCCCAATAAACGACCCGCTTGAGATCGGGCGCCGTCGCTTTCGCCTTCTCCATCTCGTCGGCGAGCTTTCCATCGCACAGCGCCAGCGTGATCTCCGCCTTCTGGATCGGATAGGACAGCTCCTTGGCGCGTAAGAGCGGCATGGTCGCCACGCAGATCCCGCCGGCCTTGATCACCGCCAGATACGTCGCAACCATCATGGGACTGTTGGCCGAGCGCAGCAGGACGCGCTCGCCGGTGACGAGGCCCAGCTTGCCGACCAGCACGTTGGCGATGCGGTTCACCAGCGCCTGCAACTCGCGATAGGTGTAGCTGACGGCGGGGCTGATGACGCAAGGCGCGTCGCCATGGCCCTGCTCGACCCAGCGATCGAGGAAATAGCTGACGCAGTTCAGTCGTGGGGGATAGCGCAGTTCCGGCCGCGTGAAGATGAACTCGGGCCACAGTTCGCGGGGCGGCAGATGCTGCCGCGCGAACGTATCGACATGGGCCGACGCGGCGTTGCCGTCATGCGAGCCCGTCACTTGAACCTTGGCGGCGTTGGCCATCGCACGCTCCTTTCAGCATGGATTGCACCCGGCAGCACGATCTGGAAACATTTTAGGCTTAAAACAATTCGGCGCAATAGCGGATTTTGGGCATGCCGTGCTTTTTCCTGCGGCAGAAGGGACTGGGCGCGCCTGCCGGCTTGCGCCTACGGCCGGCGCCGCGCGGCCGATTTCTGCGCCGACGCCTTGGTCTTGGCCAGGAGCCGCATCAATTCGCGCACATCCTTCGGCGTGAGATCGGCGAAGAGATCGGCGATCCAGGTCTCGTGCTCTGCAGCCATCCGGCGGAACTCGGAGCGACCGAGCTTTGTGAGGCGGATCACCTGGACGCGGCGGTCGGTCTCCGACGTCCGCCGGTCGAGATGGCCGGATTCGACCAGCCGTTCCACCAGGCCGGTCACGTTGCCGTTCGACACCATCATGCGCTTGGAGACATCGGACAGCGTCATACCGTCGGGCGCCTTGTCGAGCTGCGCCATCAGGTCGAAACGGGGCAACGTGACGTCGAACCGCTGCCGCAGCCGGCCGCGCACCTCGCCCTCGATCAGCGTCGTACAGGTCAAGAGCCGCAACCACAGCCGAAGTTCTTCGGCGTGGTCCTCCGGTGTTTCGACGGCCTTGGTCTCGGAATCGAGCATGTTGATGCAGTCACTCACGGCCGACATTGGCGTCGGCACGGATTCCCCAACGTTTTGAGCTTCAAGTAAATCGGTGCCGGCCGCAAGTCCAAAGCTGCAACAATCGACCGCACGCCAGTTCCTTTAGGCTTCAAATGATTGGCGCGCTGCTTGCATGCACACCGCCTGCCGAGATGACGATGCCTTGAGCTTGCTTGCCGCGGCAGCCATCGTCAGCATAAGCTTGGATTGAGTATGCGGCTTGCAGCGCTTGCCGATAGTCACGAGGGACAGATCATGAAGATGAAAATGACGTTGGCCGCAGCCACCCTGCTGCTTGGCACCGCGATGACCCCTGCCCTCGCCCAGGAGAAGATCAAGCTGGGCGTGATCGTGACCCTGTCCGGGCCAGCGGCTGCGCTCGGCCAACAGGTACGGGACGGGTTCGCGCTCGCAGTCAAAGATCTCGGCAACAAGATGGGAGGCCGCGATGTCGAGGTCGTCGTGGTCGACGATGAACTCAAGCCGGATGCGGCGGTCACCAAGGTCAAGGGTCTCCTCGAGCGCGAGAAGGTCGACTTCGTGGTCGGACCGATCTTCTCCAACATTCTGCAGGCGATCCACCGGCCCATTACGGAATCGAAGACGTTCCTGATCAGCCCCAACGCCGGCCCGTCGACCTTTGCCGGCAAGGACTGCAACCCGTTCTTCTATGTGACGTCCTATCAGAACGATCAGGTTCACGAGATCCTCGGCAAGGTCGCGCAGGATCGCGGCTACAAGCGCATGTACCTGATGGTGCCGAACTATCAGGCCGGCAAGGATTCGGTGGCCGGCTTCAAGCTCGACTACAAGGGCGAGATCGTCGAAGAGTCCTACATGCCGCTCAACACGCTGGATTTCCAGCCGGAACTCTCCAAGATCTCCTCGCAGAAGCCGGATGCGCTGTTCACGTTCATGCCGGGCGGCCTCGGCGTCAACCTCGTCAAGCAGTATCGGCAGGCAGGGCTCGCCGACAGCATTCCGGTTCTCTCGGCCTTCACCGTGGATGAATCGACGCTGCCCGCGCAGCAGGATGCAGCCGTCGGCATGTTCGGCGGCGCGAACTGGGCCCCCAATCTCGACAATCCCCAGAACAAGAAGTTCGTCGCCGCCTATGAGGCCGCCTACAACAGCGTGCCTGGCACCTACGCTTTCCAGGCCTATGACACCGCGATGCTGATCGACAGTGCCGTCAGGGCGGTGAAGGGCGATCTGTCGAACAAGGACGCCGTCCGGGCAGCGATCAAGAAAGCCGACTTCACCTCGCTGCGCGGCGCGTTCAAGTTCAACACCAACGGCTATCCGATCCAGGATTTCTACCTGACCAAGGTCGCCAAGCGTCCCGACGGCAAATTCCAGACCGAGATCGTGCAGAAGGTCTTCGAGAATTACGGCGACCGCTATGCCAAGGATTGCAAGGCGACGAATTAAGCCGAGCGTCGCGTTAAGGGAGGACTGCAATGAAGAGCGAAATCACCGGCATCACGCGGGCCAATGAGGGCATCCAGGGCATCTCCTGGAACATCCTCGGCCAGACCTATGTGCCGAAGAGCTACGCCGAACACAGCTTCTCCTGGCATGCGACACTGCCGCCAGGCACGTTCGTGCCGCCGCACATTCATCCCGATCAGGATGAGTATCTCTACATGCTGGAGGGCAAGCTCGATTTCATGCTCGGCGATTCTGAGTCGCAGGCCAGCGCCGGCGACCTGATCCGCCTCGGCATGGGCGTGCCTCACGGCATCTTCAACAAGTCGGAGCAGACCGCAAAGGTGCTGTTCTGGGTCTCCCCGAGCCGCAAGCTGTTCGACCTGTTCTGGGGCCTTCACAACATGAAGGAGCAGAAGCCCGAGGACGTCGTTGCGCTGGCCGCCGAGTTCAACATCCACTTCCTGCCGCCGCCTCCGGGCGGCTAGCGGCGCGCGTCAGGCGCGCACCGCAGCAAGTCCCGGCACGGCGGCGAAGCCGGCCTTGGTGGCATAGCCGCGCACGATGGCCTCGCGCTGGGAATAGCTCAGGACGTTGTCGACATTGTCGAAGCCGTCGGGCGCGAGCTGCTCGACGGCGTCGATGACGCCTTCGGGCCCGCCGCGCCGGTTGGAGCGGACGATCTCGGCCGTCATCGGCAGGCGCTTCTTCTCGTATTCGAGCAAGGCCTGGCGCGGATGTTCGGCACGCACCAGCGCATCCGCAAGGCAGCGCGCGTCGAGGATGGCCTGGGAGGCGCCGTTGGAGCCGACCGGATACATGGGATGAGCGGCATCGCCGAGCAACGTGACTCTGCCGGACGACCAATAGGGCAAGGGATCGCGATCGCAGGTTGGATATTCGTAGAACTCGGGCGTCGCCGAGATCAGGCTCTTCACGTCGATATAGGGAACCGAGAAGCGGGCGACGTGCGGCATCAGTTCCTCGCGGCGGCCCGGCCGCGACCAATCTTCTTTCCGGGGCGGGGGCACGTTGCCCTCACCCACCTTGACCAGCACCGCCCAATTGGTGAGGCGGCTTGCCGGGCTCGATCCTTCCGCGATCGGGTAGATCACCACCTTGGCATTGAGACCGCCGGCCACGATCATGGACTTGCCGGTCAGAAACAGCGGCCAGTCCCGGGCACCGCGCCACAGCATGAGGCCGTTCCAGCACGGCGGGCCCTCGTTCGGAAACAGTGTCTCTCGGACGCGTGAGTGGATGCCGTCGGCGCCGATCAGGATATCGCCGCGCGCGGTGTGGACATGGGCGCCGGCGCGATCGAAGAAGTAAGCGGTGACGCCGCCCTCGTCCTGCGTGAACGCACCGAGCCGGCAACCGGTGTGAATCGCCTCTCGCCCGAGCCGCTCCTCGACCGCGCGATGGATCACGCCCTGAAGGCGGCCGCGATGGATCGAGAATTGCGGCACGTCGTGGCCGGCCTCGATGCCGCGAGCTTCGCGCCAGACCTCCTGGCCGTGGCGATTGAGGTAATAAAGCTGATCGGTGCGGATCGCGACATCGTCGAGCTTCTGGAGCAGGCCAAGGCCGGCGAGCTCGCGCATGGCATGCGGCAGCGTGTTGATGCCGACCCCGAGCTCGCGAATCGTGTCGGCCTGCTCGTAGATCTCGCAGTCAAGGCCGCGCGAGCGGAACATCAATGCCGTGGTGAGACCACCGATACCGCCGCCGACGATAATCGCCTTCATCGCCCTAACTCCACTCGAAACACAGGCAACGGGTTAACGTCGCACGGGCGGTCACTCCGCCGCAAGCGGCTTTGTCGCCTCGGCCTTGAGCTCGGCCCGGGTCTTGGGCTTAGCCTTAATCCTCAGCTCTTCGAGGTCCTGCCGGTCGCGGACGCTGTTGCGGAAAATCTGGTCTTTTCCGGGCAGATATTGCGGAGGACAGAAGGCGTCGTTTGCCCCGTACCAGGCCGCCGCCTTCATGGTGAAGAAGGGGTCGACGAGATGCGGACGGCCCAGCGCAACGAGATCCGACCGGCCCGCGGCCAGGATCGTGTTGGCCTGGTCCGCCGTGGTGATGTTGCCGACGCACATGGTGGCGACGCGCGCCTCGTTGCGGACCTGATCCGAGAACGGTGTCTGGAACATGCGCCCGTAGATCGGCTGCGCGTCACGCACGGTCTGGCCGGTCGAAACGTCGATGAGATCGACCCCGGCCTCGGCAAAGGCGCGCGCGATGGTGACCGCATCATCGCCGGTGATGCCGCCGTCGGCCCAATCGGTTGCAGAGATGCGCACAGACATCGGCTTGTGCGAGGGCCATGCCGCGCGCAGCGCTTCGAACACCTCGAGCGGGAACCGCAGCCGGTTTTCGAGCGAACCGCCATACTGGTCCGTGCGGGTATTGGTCAGCGGCGAGATGAAGCTCGCGAGCAGATAGCCATGGGCACAGTGTAGCTCCAACATGTCGAAGCCGCAGCGCTCGCCGCGCTCGGCCGCCGCAACGAAAGTATCCCTCACCGCGTCCATGCCGGCGCGATCGAGCTCGCGCGGCACCTGGCTGTCGGGGAAATAGGGCAACGGCGATGCCGAGAAAATGTCCCAGCCGCCCTGCTCCAGCGGCCGGTCCATGCCGTCCCACATCAATTTGGTTGCGCCCTTGCGGCCGGCGTGCCCCAGTTGCAGGCAGATCTTTGCGGCCGAGTTGTCGTGGACGAAGTCCACGATGCGTCGCCATGCGGCTTCCTGCTCGTCGTTCCAGAGACCGGCGCAGCCGGGCGTGATCCGGGCGTCGCGGCTGACACAAGTCATCTCGGTGAAGATCAGCCCGGCGCCGCCAATCGCGCGCGAGCCGTAGTGCACGAGGTGGAAATCCGTCGGCACCCCCTCCTTGGCCGAATACATGCACATCGGCGACATCACCGCGCGATTGGCGAGCTTCATCTCGCGCAAACGGAATGGCTGGAACAGCGGCACCAAGGGCCGCTCGGTGTCGACATCGAAGCCGCTGCTCCGGACCTGTCTGGCAAACGACTTGTCGACCTCGGCCACGAAATCCGGCGCGCGGAGCTTGAGATTGTCATAGGTGATCGCCTTCGAGCGCGTCATGACGCCGAAGGCGAACTGCACCGGGTCAAAATCCCAGAAGCGGTCGACATGCTCGAACCAGACCAGGGAGACGTCGGCGGCATGCTGCGTCTTTTCGACCTCCTCGCGGCGGCCGTGCTCATAGACCTCCAGCGCCGCCTCGATGCTGGGCGCCTTCTCCATGGCTTCGGCCAGCGCAATCGCGTCTTCCATCGCGAGCTTGGTGCCAGATCCAATCGAAAAATGCGCGCTGGCCTTGGCGTCACCGAGCAGGACCATGTTGTCCTTGACCCATCGCTTGCTGCGGATCATCGGGAAGTTGCGCCACATCGAGCGGTTGGTCAGCAGCTTGTGCCCACCCAGGAACCAGCCGAAGATATCCGCCATCCGCGCGGCGGACTGAGCCTCGTCGAGGCCCGTCAGCCCCGCGCGCTCGAACGTTTCAGGATCGGTCTCGAAGATCCAGGTCGAGTGCCCGGCCTCATACTGATAGGCATGGGCGATGAACGGCCCCCACTCTGTCTCCTGGAAGATGAAGGTGAAAGCATCAAGCGGTCTGGTAGAGCCCATCCAGGCGAATTTGTTGGCACGGACGTCGACCTCAGGCTGGAAATGCTCGATATATTTCTCGCGGAAGCGACTGTTGATGCCGTCCGCGAGCAGGATGAGATCGGCGTCGGCGAATCGGGTCTCGTCGTCGATGTCCACTTCGAAATGCAGCGCGACGCCCAGCTCGCGTGCACGTTCCTGGAGGATCAGGAGCAACTTCTGCCGCGAGCAGCCGCAGAAGCCGTTGCCGCCGACGCGATGCACCGTGCCTCGGAAATGCACGGCGATATCGTCCCAATAGGCGAATTCCTGAGTAATACGGCGATAGCTCGGGAGATCGTGCTTCTCGAAATTGTCGAGTGTCGCGTCCGAGAACACCACGCCGAAACCGAAGGTGTCGTCGGGCCGGTTGCGTTCGTAGACCGTGATGTCGGCGCTCGGGCGCTGCTTCTTGAGCAGGATTGCAGCATAGAGACCCGCAGGTCCGCCACCGATGATCGCGACTTTCATGGGAGCCTCGCCAATTCACCCGGCCATGAAACTATTTTAAGCCTAAAATAATTTCGCGCAAGTCCCCGTTGTTGGTGCGCCGCCATAAGGGCGACCAGACTAGTCGCCCCTGAAGACCGGCTTGACCTTGTTGGCGAAAGCCTCGAAGGCGCGCTCGAAATCCGCCGTGGTCATGCACAGCGCTTGGGCAACCGCCTCCGCTTCGATCGCCTCCTCCACCGACATCGCCCATTCCATAGCCAGCATTCGCTTGGTCATGGTGTTGGCGAAGGTCGGCCCCTCCGCAATCTGTTTCGCCAGAACTTGCGCCTGGGACAACACCTGCTCCGGCGTGACGATGCGGCTGAAGAAGCCCCAGCGCTCGCCCTCGTCCGCGGTCATGAACCGGCCTGTGTAGAGCAGCTCGGAGGCGCGGGACTGCCCGATGATCCGCGGCAGGATTGCGCAGGCGCCCATGTCGCAGCCGGCGAGGCCCACCTTGTTGAACAGGAATGCCACCTTGGCGCCACTCGCCGCAAGGCGCATGTCGGATGCCATCGCGATGATCGCCCCCGCTCCGGCACAGATGCCTTCGACCGCGGCCACGACGGGCTGCGGACAGGCCCGCATCGCCTTGACGAGGTCGCCGGTCATGCGCGTGAAGGCAGTCAGCCCCTTGGTGTCCATCTTCACGAGCGGACCGATGATCTCGAACACGTCACCGCCCGACGAGAAATTACCGCCGGCACCGGTGACGACGATGCACTTGACCGCGTCGTCGAAGGCGCAGGCGCGGAAGAAATCGGTCAATTCCCGATAGCTCTCGAACGTCAGGGGATTCTTCCGCTCGGGCCGATTGAGCGTGACCGTCGCGACGCCGTCGACCACGGCCAGCAAAAAGTGCTGAGGCGAATAATCTGCAAGCGGGAGGGTGACGGGATTGGCTGGCCTGCTCATGCGATCTCCTTGGATTCCCTGTTCCGCATTGCACACAAATGCTAAATTTCACCGCCGGCAACCGCAATCGCCTGTCCGGTGATCGCGCCGGCGCCCTCGCCGCAAAGCCAGAGCACCGCATCGGCCACCTCCTGGGGAGTGATCAGACGCCCTTGCGGATTGTGCTTCGCAAGCTCGGCGATCGCCTGCTCGCGGGTCCTGCCGGTCTTCTTCATGATGTTTTCGATGCTGCCGGCAACCAGGTCGGTGTCGGTGAAACCGGGACACACCGCATTCACGGTCACCTTGCTTCCGGCCATTTCGAGAGCAAGAGAGCGCACCAGACCGACGACGGCGTGCTTGGCGGCAGCATACGCGCTGACATAGGCGTAACCTTTGAGCCCGGCGGTGGACGCAACCGCGACGATGCGGCCGTAGGGACGATCCTTCATGCCCGGCAGCACGGCACGGACGGCGTGAACCACGCCCATGAAATTGACATCCATCATGCGCGCAAAAAGGGCCGAGTCCGACTTCGAAAATGGCGCCGATTCAGCGCTGCCGGCGTTGGCTATCAGGATATCGATCGGCTTGTGCGCACTCGCTGCGGCGATGGCGGCGTTCATTGACGTTTCGTTCGAGACGTCAGCGACGGCGGCAAAGTGCGCGGCACCTGCATTGACTGCCTCTTCGAGAACCGCCGCGTTGCGGCCAAGCACAGTTACGGTTGCGCCAGCGCCGACGAGAGAAGCAGCGATTGCGCGGCCGATGCCGCGACCGCCACCGGTCACCAGCGCGTGCGGCAAATGCGGCAATCCGGACATGCGCAGGCTCCCTCGATCTCGTGATCGTTCTGCCGATATATTTTAACCTTCAAACTTTTGCAACGAACCGCCGCTCGCACCCCGCGAATGTAGAACAGGAGAGCGGCCCGAAAATTGCTTTAAGTATAAAATTATCGCTTTCCAATGCCAGCAAGCCTGTTAGCATCAAAGGGCCCAGCAAAAGGATGTCGCGTGTCGCAGCCTGTGCCAATGATAACAAAAGACGGACGCTTCGCCTATGAAGCCGCGGGCGATCCGGCTGCGATACCTTTGATATTCCTGCATGGTATCGGCGGTGCCGCACGGGCTTGGCGGCGGCAGCTTGCCACATTCAGCGACCGCTTCCGCGCTATCGCATGGGATATGCCAGGGTACGGCGGATCGGAACCGCTCGCCAGCGTCAGCATCGCTGCCCTGGCGGAGGCACTCCAACGATTCATCGAACAGCTCGATGTCAGCAGGCCTGTTCTGGTCGGCCATTCCATCGGCGGCATGATCGTCCAGAGGTGGCTGGTGGAATCTCCCAAACTGGCACGTGCGGTTGTGCTGGCGCAGACCAGCCCTGCCTTCGGCAAGGCAGATGGCGACTGGCAGAAATCATTCATCGCTGCGCGGCTAGGGCCGCTCGATCGCGGCGAGACAATGAAGTCTCTGGCGCCATCACTGGTGAAAGAGCTTGTCGGCGACGATCCCGATCCGGACGGCATGGAGCTGGCGCGCGAATGCATGGGAAGCGTGCCCGAAGCAAGCTATCGCGCCATGATGCTGGCTCTGATCGGCTTCGATCAACGCAGCACGCTTGGGAACATCTCCGTGCCGACGCTGCTGCTGTCCGGCTCGAAGGACAACAACGCACCTGCGCCGATGATGGCGAAGACGGCGACCTATATCCCCGGGGCTAAGTATGTCGAGCTCGCCGGTGTGGGCCATCTCGCCAATCTCGAGCGCCCTGATGCCTTCGACGATGCCCTAAGCGGGTTTCTGAACTCTTTCGCGAGCAAAGCGTAAGGTGACTGCGCAATGACCATGCAAGTCAGTAAGACCCTCGGCACGACCAACAAGGTCGCGCTGGATGCGCCGATCTTCGATCCCATCGCATTCCGTCTGAGCGACGAGCAGGCCGGCATCATTGCCCGCGCAAGGGAGATCGGCCAGACCGTGTTTGCCGGCCGCGCCGCCACTTACGATCGCGAGGCGACCTTCCCGACCGAAAACTATCGCGATCTGCATCGCGTCGGCCTGCTCGGCATTGCCGTGCCGAAAAAACACGGCGGCCTCGGCGCGAACTACCAGACCTATGCCTTGGCGGCGGCCGAGATCGGCCGCTATTGCGGCGCCACCGCGCTGACCTGGAACATGCATGTCTGCTCGACCCTGTGGTCGGGGCCACTCGCCGACGATCTCGACATGGATGCGGAGACCCGTGCCGAGCACGAGCGGCGGCGTGCGGTCCATTACAAGCGCATCGTCGAGGACGGTGCGATTTACTCGCAACCGTTCTCCGAAGGTGGCGCTGCCGCTGCAGGCGGCGTCGCTTTCGGCACCGAAGCAAGGCCGGTCGCGGGCGGCTGGATCGTCAACGGCAAGAAGATCTTTGCATCGCTCTCAGGCCACGCCGACTATTACGGCGTGCTCTGCACCGAGATCGAGGAAGGCGAGAAGGCGTCGCGCCGCAACACGCTATACCTCGCGATATCGGCCAAATCAGATGGCGTCTCGGTTGTCGGCGACTGGGATCCACTCGGCATGCGGGGCACGGTCTCTCGGACCCTCCTGTTCAAGGACGTGTTCGTGCCGGAGGATTCCGCGCTGATGCCGCGCGGCGTCTATTTCCAGGCTGCGATGCGCTGGCCGCACATGTTCCTGACGCTGTCGCCGACTTATATGGGCCTCGCGCAGGCCGCCTATGACTTCACGGTGCGCTACTTGCGCGGCGAGGTCCCGGGCATGCCGCCGGTCAAGCGCAGGATGTACCCGACCAAGCAGATCGCCGTCGCGCAGATGCAGATCAAGCTGGAGCAGATCAAGGGGATCTGGTTCCAGGCTGTCACCGAAGCCTGCGCCAATCCGAGCAAGGAGCAGGTGTTGCGGGCCTATGCCGCGCAATATTCGGTGATGGAAGGAGCCAATGAGCTCGCCGCGCTCGCGATCCGCACCTGTGGCGGCCAGGCGATGCTGCGCTCGCTGCCGCTGGAGCGGATCTATCGCGACAGCCGTTGCGGCTCGCTGATGCTGCCCTGGACCGCCGAGCTTTGCCTCGACCGGATCGGGCGCGAGGCGCTGTACGAGGCCGGCGAAACGGACGACTGACCGTGGACCTCTGCAGCCTGATCGACCGCAACGCGGCGTTCGCGCCAGACAAGACGGCCATTGCCTTCGAAAGCGAACGGCTGAGCTATGCCGCATTCGCCGCACGCATCGAACGGACCGCGACGGCTTTGAAACAGGAGTTCGGCGTCGGCCGCGGTGACCGCATCGCGATCTTGAGCCTGAACAGGCCGGATTACCTGGTTCTGCTCTACGCCTGCGCGCGGCTCGGCGCGATGCTGGTGCCACTGAACTGGCGGCTTGCGGTGGCGGAGCAACTCTTCATTCTGAGCGATGCCGGCGCCAAGGTCCTGGTGCTCGAGCAGGCGTTTTCCGGAGTGCTTGCCGAGCTGGGGCAGACCGCCCCGGGAAAATCCGTCGTCGGCCTCGACTTCGCGCCGCCCGGCGGCATGACATTCGAGGATCTGCTGGCTGGGAGCGGCGGCACCGGTCGAAATCCACACACCGACCTCTCCTGCCCGTTGCTGATCGTCTACACGTCGGGAACGACCGGACGGCCGAAAGGTGCGGTGTTGCGCCAGGAGGCGCTGTTCTGGAATGGCGTCATGAGCCAGCACATGCACAACATGACGTCCGATGACCACGTACTCACCGTATTGCCGTTCTTCCATGTCGGCGGCCTCAACATCCAGACCACGCCCGCGCTCCAATTGGGCGCCACTGTCACGGTGCACGCTCGCTTCACGCCGGACGCAGCGCTCGCCGCCATCGAGCAGGAGCGGCCGACACTCACAGTCATGGTGCCCGCGGTCATCCAGGCCGTGAGCGAGCATCCCGCCTGGGCGACCACCGATCTCTCGTCACTCAAGGCCGTCGCCACCGGCTCGACGATCGTGCCGCCGCACCTGATCGAGCGCTTCGTCGCGCGCAATGTCCCCGTGCTTCAGGTCTATGGCTCGACGGAAACCTGCCCGATCGCCGTCTACACGCGGCTTGGCGGCGATCTGTCGCGCGCCGGATCGACCGGCCTTGCCGGCTTGTGCTGTGAGGCGAAAGTGATCGACCAGGCCGGCAACGAACTGCCGGCGGGCACACCGGGCGAGATCGCGGTGCGCGGGCCCAATGTGTTCTTCGAATATTGGGGCAACGAGGCCGCGACGCGCGACGCATTACACGACGGCTGGTATCGCACCGGTGACATCGGCCTGTGCGATGCCGATGGCTATTTCTGGGTTCGCGACCGCAAGAAGAACATGATCATTTCCGGCGGCGAGAATGTCTACCCGGCCGAGGTCGAACGCGTCCTGCTCGAACACCCTGATGTAAGCGAATGCGCGGTGATCGGCCGGCCAGACCCTCGCTGGGACGAGGTGCCGATCGCCTATGTGATTGCGAGATCCGGCTGCCGGCTCGAAGCGGACGATTTGAGGGCCCATCTTCAGGCGCAGCTCGCGCGCTACAAGGTTCCGCGCGACATCGTCTTCGTCACCGACATGCCGCGGACGGCGCTGGGCAAGGTTCAGCATTTCCTGCTGAAACAGCTTGATGCGCAATCCCGCGGGCAAGGAGAAGCATCTTGAAGATCGCAGTTCTGGGTGGGGGAAACGGCTCTTTCGCGGCCGCGGGCGATTTTGCGCTATCGGGGCACGAGGTTCGGCTTTGGCGCCGCGATGCCGATCAGGTCGCGGCGCAGCGCGCCGCCGGGACGCGCATCCTGGTCAAGGATCACAACGGCCGTCACGACGTGGAGGTCGCGCTGGTCACGACCGACATGGCCGAAGCCGTCGATGGCACGGAGCTGATCCTGTGCCCTGCACCTGCTTTCGCGCAAGCAGATATCGCTCGGCTGCTTGCCCCGCATCTGCGGGACGGCCAGGTCGTGTTTCTGCCGCCGGCGACATTCGGCTCGATGATCTTCGCCAAGGCCGCACAGGATGCTGGAAACCGGGCCAAGGCGAGCTTTGCGGAAACCGGCACATTGCCCTGGTTGACGCGCAAGCATGGACCGTTCGAGGTGGCGATCACCATCCGCGCCAAGCGACTTCCGGTCGGGGTGTTCCCGCTTGATCAGGCGCCGCATGCCCTCGACGTGATCGGACGCGCATTCCCGGGCGTCATTGAGCCCTGCGGAGACGCGCTGTCCGGGGCGCTGATGAACGCAGGTCCGATCATCCATCCGCCGCTGATCGTGATGAACGCAGGGCCGATCGAACATTTCGAGCGCTGGGACATTCACAAGGAAGGCACGCAAGCGGCGATCCGCCGGGTCACCGACGCGCTCGATGACGAGCGCATCGCGGTGCGCGAGGCGCTTGGCTACGGCGCGCCGCATTTCCCGCTCGCGCATCACTACGCGAAGAAAGGCGAGATCTGGATGTACGGCCGCGGCTCGCACGACCGGCTGACCGATTCCGGCGACTGGCGCGAGCGGATCGTGCTGACCGAGCACCGCTACATGCGGGAGGACCTGCGGCTTGGGCTATCGCTGCTGGTGTCCGTCGCCGGGTTGGCCGGCGTTGCGACGCCGCTGGCCAACGCGTTCCTGTCGATCGGCGGCGCGATCTGCGGCGAAGATTTTGCCCGAGGTGGCCGAACGCTCGAGACGCTCGGGCTCGGGAATCTCAGCAAGGCTGAACTACAGACGCTGCTCCGCAATGGATTCTGATCGATGACCAATCGCATCAATATCGCCTGTCTCGGCGCTGGCCGCATGGGCCGGGGCATCGCCGTCGCCTTCGCTTATGCGGGGCACAGGGTCACGATGATCGATATCAAGGCGCGCTCGGCCGAGGAGTTCGCCAAGCTCGAAGCGGACGCGCTTGGTGAAGTCAGGAAGACCTTCGCCAGTCTGTCGAAGCTGGGGCTCTTGGCCGAGGCGGATGTCGATCTGCTGATCGCGCGCGTCTCGGTTGTCGCGGCCGGCGGAAGCGCTGCAGCTCTGTCCGAGGCCGGCATGGTCTTCGAGGGCGTTCCCGAGGTGGTCGAGCTCAAGCGCGAGGTGCTGGCGGCAGCGTCGCGACAAGTCGGCCCGGACACCATCATTGCATCGACAACATCGACGATCCTCGTCGATGATCTCTCCGGCGCGATCGTGAATCCCCGCCGCTTCCTCAATGTGCATTGGCTCAACCCGGCCTATCTGATCCCGCTCGTCGAGATTTCGCCCGGCAAGGCCACCGACCTGGCTGTCATCGACGAGGTCAAGGCATTGCTCGAAGGCATCGGCAAGGTACCGGTGGTCTGCGCCGCCACACCCGGCTTCATCGTCCCGCGCATCCAGGCGCTGGCGATGAACGAAGCCGCGCGCATGGTCGAAGAGGGCGTGGCCAGCGCGGAGGAGATCGACAAGGCGATCCGCTACGGCTTCGGCTTCCGCTATGCCGTGCTCGGCCTGCTCGAATTCATCGACTGGGGCGGCGGCGACATCCTCTACTACGCGAGCAGGTATCTGGAAGGCGCGCTCGGCAGCGACCGGTACCGGGCGCCGGACGTCATATCACGCAACATGCATGAAGGCCGGATCGGCCTGCGCACAGGAGCAGGCTTTCTCGACTACTCAGGCCTCGACGTCGACGCGTACCGCGCGAAACGGCTCCAGGCCATGGTCGATCTGCTCCGCCACTTCGGGCTGGCGCGCCCCCCGGTGCTCGGCAGCAATTAGCCGAAGACGTCCTGGAGCATCCCCTCCCGGACCACGGCAACGCCGTCGAGTTCGATCGTCGTTCCCATCATCGGCAGGTCGAAATGCCCTGCCGTATAGCGCCCTGCGAACTCATTCGCGCCGGTCGAGAACAGGAAGTTGCCGGAGACGGCCCGAATTTCGGTGCCGTTGGTGTCGCGCTGGTCGTACATGGACAGCGCCTCGTAGCGAGCGCCGGGGTTCATGCCGAAGCCGACATGCGAAACCGCATAGGCCTCACGATCGCCCCAGGCAGCGAGATAGGCGCGCATCATCGCCGCGTCCGTGCCGTCGCCTTCCAGTTCGACGACATAATCGTCCTTCAGCGTCATCTTCACCGGCGAGGTCAGGTAACGCTTGAAGGTCAGATTGATGTCGCCGGGCGCCATCACCAGCGTGCCGTTGATGGTCCCGCTCTTCGGAAAGCTGACGACGATGCCGCCCGGCCAATGCGCCAGCGTGCCGGGCTTGTCGGTCCAGCCCCATACGCCCACCGTGGACGCCCCGACCATGTCGACATCGAGCGCCGTGCCTGCCTTCGAGGTGACCCGCATGCGCTTCGTTCCACGCAGCATCTTGGCCGCTGCACGAACGCGCTTCTCGAGCGCGGAATCCGGCACCATGCGCTCCAGGGCCTCGGGATGCTCGTTCGAGATCACCAGGATGCGCGCGCCGGCTTTGAGGATCTCCGGCGTCTCCACCGCGTGCATGAGGCCTTCGATGGTACAATCCACCACGAAGCCCGCCTGCTGAAGCGCGGTAATGACCGGGCCGAGCCGCTGAATCGCCTCGCTCGCGCCGGTGGAGCGAACCGGAACGGTATTCCGGTTGCGCGGTGTTGGCATCACCACGTGAAACGGCCGGGCCCCCATGCGCAGCAGGGCCAATTCCGCCAGATGCACGTTCAAGGCGCGCGACTGGGTTTCCGAGAGGATCGCAGCCGTATCGCCCGCCTTGACGGCGCAACGTTCGAAAATCTCGCAAAACGCGTCGATCCATTTTGCTTCGATGCGGTCAGCCAGCATGGTCCACTCCCGGTCTTCTGAATTCTTGTTTGTTACGCTTCGGGGAAGCCCCGGAGCAGGTAAGAGCGCAGGACTCCCAGCAGCCCGTTCAGGATCAATCCCAGCAGCGAGATCGTGATCAGCGGCACGAACATGTCCACCGCCTGGAAGGTTCGGGCCGCCGTCACGAGGGCGTGTCCCAATCCGTCCGTCGACGTGATCATTTCGGCCAGAAACACCACGATGCAGGAAATGACAAGGCCAATCCGGCACCCGGTCAGGATCGACGGCATCGCCGCCGGCAGCACCACTTTAATGAGGATTTCGCGGCGCGGCGTTCCCGCCGCCATGGCCGACCAGATCAGCTTCTGCTCGACCGTCGATGCACCGTAATAGGTGGACAGCAGGATCGGGAAAAGAGCATCGGCAGCCACCAAAGTAATCTTCGATCCGTGGCCAAATCCGAGCAGCAGCAGCAACGCCGGATAGAGCGCGACCTTGGGCAGCGGAGCCAAGACACGCACGATCGGCCGGACCACGGCGTTGATCGCCGGACTCGCTGCAGCGGCGATGCCGACGCTGACACCGACCACGACAGCAATCGCGAAACCGGCAAACAGCCTGATCAGCGTCGCCGCGATCTCCTGCTGGAACGTCGAAGTCACAAGCTGCTGCAACAACCGGCCAAAGACGAAGCCTGGCGGCGGCAGCAGAACTGCCGGCGCGAAGCCGAAAGACACCAGGCCCTGCCACAGCGCGATCACCATGACGATCGGGGCGATCCCAAGAGCGACATTTGGTGAGAGAAACCGCGACATCATGAGAAACTCAGCGGCATGTCGAACTGAGGTTCGGACCAGCGCACCAATCTTGCGCGGACTCGTTCGAAGATTGCATCGAGGCAGATTCCCATCGCTCCCACGATGATAATCATCGCAAATACGGTATCGTATTGGCCCATATCGAGCGCATTGAACAGGATGTTTCCCGCGCCCGACTGACGGGCGATCATCTCGCTGGTGATCATCGTGATCAGCGCCAGCACCAATCCCGTACGACACCCCGTCAGAATTTCCGGGAGCGCCGCCGGCAGCACGATGCGCACCAGGCGTTGCAGCGGTGAGAGCCCCATCGCGGCGCCTGACCAGAGCATCTTCTCCTCTATCGCTTTGGCGCCTTCGAAGCTGTGATAGATCACGGGCAGACTGACCCCGAGGAAGATCACGAGAGTCTTCGTGATGTCGCCGACACCCAGCCACAGCATGATGATCGGCATCAAGGCAGCCTTCGGCACCGGATAGATCACCATCAGGAGCGGATTGAAAAAGGCGGCGATCGCAGCACTACGTCCCATCAAAAGACCAAGCGGAATCGACACGAGCACGGCCGCGCCAAATCCCATCGCCATGCGCCGGAGCGAGGCCAGGATGTTGATCAAGGATTCCTTGTCGCCAAGGATGCTGGGAATCGCACTGATCGCTTCGATCGCCGTCGGAAAGCTGTCGTTCTTCAGCGCCAGCGACGCGACTTGCCACACCACCAGCAGTCCAATGCAGGCGAGCACCGGGGCAGCGTATTTGGTCACGGCAGCCGGCGACATCATGCAGACACGCCGCCTTCGTCGCTCTCATCGAACATCCGCTCGATATCGACGACGTACTTCTGGTAACTCGGGTCGAGCAACAGCTCATTGCGGCGCCGCGGCCGCGGCAGGTCGATGTCGATGACCTGCCGGATTCGTCCGGGCGATTTCGACATCATGACGACCTTGTCGGAGAGGAAGACCGCTTCGTCGACGGAATGCGTGACGAACAGCACCGTCTTGCGGTCACGCTCCCAGATGTTCAGAAGATCGTTCTGCAGGCGTGTCCTCGTGTGCGCGTCGAGGGCGCCGAACGGCTCGTCCATCAGCAGCACTTCGGGATGATAAGCAAGCGTCCGCGCCAATGCCACGCGTTGCTTCATGCCGCCGGACAATTCCTTGGGGTAGAAGTTCTCGTAGCCCTTGAGGCCGACCATCTCGATCAAGGCCCGGCTCTGCGCTTCGGCCTCGGTGGCGCGAACGCCTTGCTGACGTGGCCCGTACATCACGTTGCCGAGCACGGTCTTCCAGGGAAACAGCGCAAATTCCTGGAACACCGGTCCGCGATCCGGACCGGGCGCCGTGATCGCCTGCCCCTTCATCTTCGCCGCACCGCTGGTCGGACTGACGAATCCGCCGACAATGTAGAGCAGTGTCGACTTGCCGCAGCCGGACGGGCCAAGAATGGAGACGAAGGCTCCCTCCTCGATCGTGAGCGAGATGTCTGAAAGCGCCACATGATCTTTGCGCGCCGAGGTCTGGAAGACCTGCGAGACGCGATCGATCTCGATGATTGCAGAAGCCGGCTCCTGTTGCGCCACCGGTCTCACCCATTCGCTCGATCTCGCAGGCACTATCGTCATCCCGTCTTCCGCCTCACTCGCACGACCCTTCACGGGACGAGCTTAGCAAGAAGCCTGCCAGACAGGTCGTCATTTTCGCACAAGCGCGGCGCGTCATTCGAACCACGGCCATTCCGCCGGGCCTTCATGCGTAACGGCTCCGCCCGGCGCCTGCCCGACCAGGCGCGCGTATTTGGCAAGCGCACCTGCACGGTGACGGGGCGGTCGTTGCTTCCATTCGCGTCGCCGCGCGGCGAGTGCCTGCTCGTCGAGCAGGACATCCATCCGTCGGTTCGCCGCATCGATCCTGATGCTGTCGCCGTCGCGAACAAGCGCCAGCGGACCGCCGACAAAAGCCTCGGGCGATACGTAGCCGATGCACATGCCACGGGTCGCGCCGGAGAACCGGCCATCGGTGATCAGCGCCACTTTTTCGCCCATGCCCTGCCCGTAGATCAGCGCGGTGACGCCGAGCATCTCGCGCATGCCGGGTCCGCCGACCGGCCCCTCATTGCGGATCACGAGAACCTCGCCCGCCTTGTAGCTGCGGTCGCGAACGGCGGCGACGCAGGCTTCTTCATCCTCAAAAACCCGTGCAACGCCTTCGAAGAACAGGCTCTTCAAACCTGCAACCTTGATCACCGCGCCGTCGGGACAGAGGTTGCCTTTCAGCACCGCGACGCCGCCGTCAGCCATGATCGGCGCGCCAGCCGCGTGCACGACCTCTCCGTCGGGCGCATTCGCCGCACCATACTCTTCGGCAAGTGTGCGGCCGGTAATGGACAAGCAGTTGCCGTCGATATGCCCGCTCTGGATCAGCTCACGGATTATGACCGCAGCGCCGCCGATATCGTAGACATCCTTCGCCGTATATTTGCCTCCGGGCCGCAAATTCCCGATCAAGGGCGTCCTGGCGAAGACCTCACCCACATCATCGATCGTGAACGCAATTCCGGCCTCGTTCGCGATCGCCGGCAGATGCAGGGCAGCATTGGTGGAGCCGCCCGTCGCGGCGACGATCGCCGCGCCGTTCTCCAGGGATTTCCGCGTCACGATGTCGCGTGGCAACGGCCCGCCGCGCTCCAGCATCTCCATGATCAGGCGCCCCGCACGTCGCGAGATCTGCGCACGCTCGGAATAGACGCCCGGCACCATCGAGACGTTGGGAATGGTCAGCCCCATCGCCTCCGACACCATGCCCATGGTATTCGCCGTGAACTGGCCGGCACACGCGCCGATCGTCGGCAGGCAGGCGCGCTCGATCCGCTCGAGCGTGGCGCCGTCGATCTCGCCCGTCATGAAGCTCCCGACAGCTTCATAAGAGTCGAGCACCGTCAACGTTCGTCCGTCAATGCGCCCCGGCAGCGAGCTGCCGCCGTAGATGAAAATGGACGGCACGTTGCAGCGAACCATGCCCATCATCACTCCGGGAAGCGTCTTGTCGCATCCGCCGTATCCGATCAACGCATCGTAGGCCAGGCCATGAACCACGGCCTCGATCGAGTCGGCAATCAGCTCCCGCGAGAACAGCGAGAACTTCATGCCCTCATGATTCATGCTGATGCCGTCGGAAACCGAGACTGTCGAAAATTCCCGTGGTGTGCCGCCGGCTTCCTCGATTCCGGTCTTGGCTGCAGCCACCTGGAAGTCGTGGGTCATGTTGCAGGGCGTCTGCTCGCCCTTCATGCTGACGATGCCCACCATCGGCCTGGCGATCGCAGCGTCGTCGAGCCCCATGGCACGCATGAATGCACGATGTGGGGCCCGGTCGAGCCCATCCGTGGTAACGCGTGATCGCAGTTTCTTCATATCAGCATCTTCTTCAGACAGCGTCCCGGATAATCCGGAACGCCGCGATCTTGTGGTCGGATACCCGTCTGCCCCATCATTGCAGCGGAGCGACGATCGACGGATGCTTGAACTGTGCGACATCCAGCTTCGGCAGCATTCCTGTCTCCGCATAGATGTCCAGCATCTTCTGGATCGCCGGAAAGTTCGGCGCCGCGCCCGGGTCGCGGCCGAAATCGTTGTCCTTGAGCAGATAGGTCTCGAGCACCGGAACGGGCGCCTTCAGCACTTCGGACACGACTTTCAAGGTTTCCTCGCGGTTCGCCAGCGCCTTCTTCATGCCGGACGTGATGTCGCGGACATAGGCTTTGACCAGTTCCGGGTTCTTGTCGACGAAATCGGCACGGCAAGCTTCCAGGATGTGCACGATGTTCGGCATGGCCTCGGACAGCGAGAACAGCTTCCTTGTCCCGCCCTTTGCCTCCGCGCGCGCGGCAAAGGGCTGGTTCATGTTCACTGCATCGACGCGCCCCTGGCGCAGCGCGTCCTCGGAGACGGCAAAGCCGACCTCGACCAGCTTGATGTCCTTGGCCGGATCGACGCCTTTCTGCTTCAGCAGCAGGTTGAATGGACCTTGCGTACCTCCGCCGATCACGGAGATGCCGACCGTCTTGCCCTTGAGGTCGGCAATTGTCTTGATGGGCGAGTCATCCTTGACGGCCCAGTACACCGAGAAGCCGCCGGGCTTCTCGAAAACATGCTGCGCGACGATGTAGGCCTTGAGATTGCCGCCGACGACACCGTTGGAGAGCGAGAGAGGCGCCTGCGTCGCGCAATCCAACGCACCGGCCGCCAAGGCCTGCGTCATCGGCGCCGTGCCCTGGAATTGGGTCCATTCGATGTTGTAGGTCTTGCCGATGCTGGGGAATTCGGTCGGCCTGCGCATCATCCAGTACTTGGATTCCTCGGCCGGGATGGTCCAGCCGACGCGGATCGTCTGCTGTCCCCATGACGGGCTTGCGCCCGCGCTCACGGCTGCTGCCGCTCCCAAAGCCAGGATCCATTTCGAAACGGTTCGCATCGTGCCACTCCGCTGCTACGGCGCCGACCGGCGCCCCCAACCCGACTGCATCAAATGTTTCATGGTTCAAACAATCAGGCAAGCCATGCGGACCGGGGCGGTTTCGCCTTCCCGTCCGCAATGTATGGTAAGGCGGCGCCACATTGCGGCAGAAGGAGGCAACCTATGGCTGAAGAGAGCAACGCAAGCCCGCGGGGTACCGACAGGCTCGGCTATCTCGGCCTCGGACTGATGGGCGCGCCGATGACCCGACGCCTCCTCAACGCCGGCTATCAGGTCGCTGTCTGGAACCGATCGGAGGGCAAAGTCGCTCCGCTCGCCGCGGCGGGGGCCAAGCGCGCGGTCACGCCGCGTGATCTCCTGGTGAACTCGGACATCGTCTTCATGTGCGTGACGGATGCGAGAGCGGTCGAGGAGGTGATTTTCGGACCCGAGGGTCTGGCGGCAGGGCCCGGCGCAGGCAAGCTTGTGGTCGACTTCTCGTCCATCCATCCTGACGCGGCGCGCGATCTTGCAGCGCGACTGAAAGACGCGAATGGTACGAGTTGGATCGATGCGCCGGTATCCGGGGGCACGAAGGGCGCGGAAGACGGCACGCTGGCGATCATGGCCGGCGGGGAAGCTGGTGATATCGAGAGGGTGCGACCCTATGTGCTGGCCATGGCGCGCAGGTTCACTCATATGGGTCCGATTGGCGCCGGACAGACCACCAAGCTCTGCAACCAGGTAATCGTGGGATGCGCGATGGCCGTCCTCGCGGAAGCAGCGCGATTGGCCGTGAACGCGGGTATCGACGCCAACCGATTGCCCGAAGCGCTCGCCGGCGGCTTTGCGGATTCCATTCCGCTCCAGCTGTTCGTGCCGCGGATGGTGCAGGGCATTCACAGCCCTCCGCTCGGCCACATCGCCACGATGCTCAAAGACCTCGATACGGTCGCCGATGTCGCACAGGCGACCTCGACGCCGGTGCCGATGGCCTCGCTCGCGGGACAGCTTTTCAGGATGGCGAAGGCGGCGCGCGGCGCAGAGGCGGATGCACTGGAGATCTACAAGCTTTCAGCGACAGAGCACCCGTCTAAGGCAAGCTGAAGCGCTTCATGACGACTTCTTCCGCTCATCGTCGGCCATGAAGCGACCGAACGCTCCCCGCGCGAAAAGCAGCGGCTCCTTCGCATTGTATGTGTAGGCCTCGACCGCACCGAGAAAGATCACGTGGTCGCCGCCATAGTAGCGGTTCACGGAGCGACATTGAAAATTGGCGACGCTCTCGGCAAGCACGGGTGCATTGCCGAGGCCAGGTGTGCAGGCGACGCCGGTGAACTTGTCGTCCGACGATTTCGCGAACTTGTTCGCAAGCGCTTGTTGCGAGGCGCCTAGAACGTTGACGGTAAAATGGCTGGCGTTCTGGAAAATGGTCAGGCTGGAGGAATAGACGACGAGGCTCCACAGCACCAGCGGCGGATTCAGCGAGACAGAGGCGAACGAATTGCAAGTCAGCCCGTAGGGCTTGCCGTCTGGCGCTGCCGCGGTGATGATCGTCACGCCGGTTGCATAGGTCCCGAGCGCGTTCCGAAAGTCGCGCGGATCGATCTGCGAGCTGTCGCTCGCGAACTCGTTGGCGGGATCGGGCGCGCGGGGCTGCTTCGGCAGATCATTCATCGACCGACCTCACAGCGTGAGATTTTCGGAGGGCAGGCCCAGCGCCACCCGTCCGTAGTTGGTTCCGGCCGCGTCGAAATTGAATGCCAGGTGCGAATTGATCGCGTGCGCATCGCGGAACTGTCGCTGCAACACACCGCTCGTGAACAGACCGCGCGCACCACTGGCTGCGAACAGCATCGAGACCGCATCCGTGCACAAGTTCACTGAATACGATCCGTCGCGCCGATATCTGGTCTTGGTCGCCATGTCAGGGATATGGCCGCGCCGCGCGTCATCCATGGCATCGAGGCAGGCCGAACGCATGATCAGGCGTGCGGCATCGATTTTGGCGGAAGCCTCCGCGATCTTGATCTGCGTGCTCTGAAAATCGCTAAGCTTGGCGCGGTTGTAAGTCGAAATGCGATGCCGCGCGACCTCAGTATAATCGTCGAGACACGCCTGTGCATTCCCCAGCGCCACGCCGGAGAGGACGTATGGGAAGAGCGAGAACACGGGCAGTGCGTAAAGCGGATTCGGATTGACGGAGCTTCCCGGCGTCGGGCCACCTGAGAGATCCCCGACCCCGACGGTCATGTGGTCGGCCACGAAGGCCTCCCTCACCTCCACGTCGCAAGACCCCGTCCCGCGCAGTCCGGCGACATTCCAGGTGTCCAGCACCTTGTAGTCGCCCTTCGGCAGCAGGAAGATCCGATATTCGATACCATCCGCCTCGTCGTCGGAGTAGACCACGCTTGCCAGCATGTTCCATTCGCAAGAGGCAACGCCGGACGAGAACGGCCAGCTGCCGTGCAGCCGGTATCCGCCATCGACCCGCGTGGCGCGTCCGGCCGGAAAAATGAAGGAGGATGCGATCAGCGTATCCGGATCACGGCCCCAAATGAGATCCTGTGCCTTCTGCTCGAACATGCCGAGCATCCAGTGATGGCTCGCCAGGTTGGCGAGATTCCAGGCAACCGACGCATCTGCCTTTCCGAGCAGCTCGGCGCAATCGACGAGGGCGACATAGTCAAGCTCGGCGCCGCCGACGCGTGATGGCTGGAGCATCCGGAACAAGCCGGAATCGTGGAGATCTCTTTCGGTTTCCGGCGGGAGACGCCGCAGTTCCTCCGTCCGCGCCGCTCGCTCACGCAGCTGCGGCAGAAGCGCCCGGGCCTTCGCGATCATTGATGCATAGGCCCCTCCACCGGCTTGCGAACCGGTGGGTTGGATCATGCTCGGCTCCTGGCCAGGCGCCATTGGTGTCCCTCGCTGTTACGCATTTATGCGGCGGGACCTTCGCCAAATCAAGCCGAGGAAGCGACTCACGCCGAGGTTGGAGGCTTGACCGCGCCAAACGCGCCCCTCTCGGCAAATTCCGCGATCCGGCTTTCGTCGTAGCCGAGCGTATCATGCAGGACTTGCCTAGTATGCTCGCCCAACAGAGGTGCCGCAACGGGATCGATCGCGCCGGTCAAGCTCATTGTGATTGGCGGCTCGATATTCGGCACCCATTCCGCCGTCGGGTGCGGAATCCGATTCAAGCGATGGCGCTCGCGAGCCTCGGGCGCATTGAACCCCTCCTCGACCGTCCGAAGATAACCGACCGGAATATTGGCCCGCTTCATCTTGGCCATCCAGTTCTCCAGAGTATCGCTTGCGAAGACCTCCGCGATGGCCGCGCGCAACAGCTCCTTGTTCTCCGAACGCGCTTTGCGCGTCGCAAATTGCGGGTCGGTGATGAGATCAGGCCGGTTCAGCACGTCGACCACGAGCCGGCGGTAGAGCCGGTCGTTGGCGCAGGCCATGTAGAGCGGCCCGTCGGAGGCTTCGTAGACGCCGACCGTGGGAGACCCGCTGGGCGAATTGCCGAACCGGCCGGGGTTTTCGCCGTTGATGAGATAGGCCATGCCGTAGAAGCCTGTCATGCCCATCGCAACGTCGAACAGGGCGACTTCGACATGCTGGCCCCGCCCGAGCCGGTCGCGCGCCAGCAGCGCGAGCAGGATCGCATTGCAGGCAGACATGCCCGTCGCCATGTCAACGATGGGCGGACCGGTACGAACCGCAGGGCCGTCGGCAAATCCGTTGAGCGACATGAAGCCGCTTTCCGCCTGGGTGATGGGATCGAAGCCGGGCCGCGAGGCAAACGGTCCGGTGCGTCCGTAGGCGGAGATCGAGCAATAGACCAGCCGTGGGTTCAGCGGCGCGACCGACTGATAGTCGAGCCCGAACTTCTTCATGACCCCGCTCGAAAAGTTCTCCACGACCACGTCTGCCTTGCGGATCAGATCCAGCGCGATCTCTCGAGCCTCCGGAATGGCAAGGTCGAGCGCAATACCGCGCTTGTTGCGGTTCAGGCTGAGATAGGCGGCGCTTTCACCACCGATTTCGGCGTGCTCATAGGCACGCGTGTCGTCGCCTCCGTCGGGATTCTCGATCTTGATGACCTGTGCGCCGAAATCGGCGAGCGTCTGTGTGCAGGCCGGTCCGGCGACCACCCGCGTAAAATCAACGACCAACAGACCATCGAGCGCAGCCGGACCTGCCGTCCCTCGCGGTGAACGTTCCGGCAATTGGGGCTTGGTGGGCATCGATAGAGCGCTCCCTTACATCGGCTTATGGCCGCCGATTTGCAGCAAGAGCAAAGCTTAAAGCCCGGCGCCGCCGACTTCGCAAGTGCCTCGCCTGCATCGCTTCAATACGCAAAAGGGGCCCGGCAGCGCTCGAGCTGCCTGGCCCCGGTCATGCCATGCGCATGAAGCCGGCGCGGCATCTCGCCCGCATCCCAGGCTGTGGCAGGCACGCTCCCTACGATGTGAACCTGCTCAGCGGAGGCGCTTTCTCCAGTAGAGGGTGTGCGCCCAGGCCCATGGCGTCTTCGGCGCGAAGAGCCGGTAACCAGCCTGGATGAAGTTGTTGGCAGACACCGGATTGTCCGTTGTGTCAGAGACGATGCTGTCCCAGCCCATGCGGCGTCCCCTTGCCTCGATCGCACGCATCAATCTGCGCTGAAGGCCGCGTCCCCAATGCCGTTGCAGCACGCCGACCCTGGAGAAATAGCCGCCGTTGCTCACGTGCGTCGATGGAACGACGCCGGCGAAAGCGACTGCAACATCCCCATGATAGGCCAGCCACCACGCTCCAATCTCGAATTGAGGCACGGCGGCCGAATTGAGGAACGTCAACCGATGCAGTTCACACAACGAATCGACGATGTCGTCATCGGACGCATCGACAATGCGAATTCTGTACATGGATCGAAACCGTCCGCAAGGATTGACGTAACCGCAAGTGCAGCATCGCCGTCGTCGTGAGGGCTCACTTGCCGAGCACGACCTTGACGCCAAGCCAGACGGCCCCCATCAGGCCGGTGGCGATCACCGTGATCACGGCCTTGAAAGTGTAGCTCTGGGCCTGCTCCACGCTCCTCCGCCACCTTCGCAAATGCTGGAGATCGGCCCTCAGCTCCCTTTTATCGTCATCTTCGATGCCGAATGAGGCCAGCACCGATGCCACCGCTTTCACTACGATCGCGTCGATGTTCTCTTGCTGGAGCCTGTGATGTTCAGCCAGCGTTTGGCCCACAATGGCCTTGATCTCGTCGTCCGGCATCTTCATCGTTTGATGATCCTCGCGACGTTCTCGAAACCGCGCTTGGCGAAGTAGAACGAGACCACAAGATTGGCCGTGATCGCCGCAAATCCGGCCAGGGCATCGGTCGAGCCCAATCCGAGAACCTTGTCCCAGACCAGGAGCTTTGCGAAATAGAGCGCGACGCAATAACCCATCAGCTTGTCCGGCTCGTACCAGTGCCCGATCTCCGCAATGCGATACCGCATGACGGCGTTGGCCTCGGCCGTCTGCGCCGCGATCTCGCTCGCGGCGAGATCGGCTGCGATCTTCGCGTCGACATTGCCGGCCTTGAGCTTTGCGCTGTAGGCGTCGATCAGCGCCTTGATCACCGGGCCGCCGAGAAAGCTGAGGAAGGTCATCCACATCTTAGAGCGTCCGACGCCGGGCAATTTCGGTCAGCACCCCGGCGGTCGCAACCGCGAGCAGCATCTTGAACGCGGAGTTTGCGTCCATGCTCGTGAGCTGCGTGAAATCGTAGCCGGAAAACGCCGCGATCATGCCCGCGCCGAGCACTCCCAGGACGTACTGAATGCGAGCCCAGAGGATCGTCACGGAATCTTTGAACCAGGCCTTAACCTTTTGGAACGCGGTGGTCATGACTTCCTCTTGAAGATGGCGTTGAAAATGTTGGCGACGAACGCACCGATGGAGCCTTTGGAGGGGCAGGCGACGGAAGGCGCCTCTTGCGGTGCTTGCGACGGCGGCACCTTGGTGCCCGGGAATGCGATGGTGGGATCGATCACCATCATCGCGCGCAGCATCGCGACGCAGCCGAGTTGCTGGTCGACATGGTCCGGATCATAGACCCCGTCACGAACGTACTTTCCGGACCTGTATTGGTTGGTGCCCGCCCATAGGTACGGACTAGGAATGCCTTTGCTCGCGTAACCAAGACCATTGTACATCTCGAGGGCGATCAGAACGCCGGCAAGAGACCAGTCCCTGCGCTTCGCCAGATACGGATGGCAATTGAGCAGCGCATCGATCGCCGCCTCTTCCCACGAGCTGAACGGTCCTCGGCCCGCGGGCACGTGGACTGAGACCTTGTTCCAGGGATCACCTTGGGCCAGCGAACGGCCCCAGCTCTGGGATGATTCCCGCTCGTGAATGACCGCGATGACTGGCCAGGGAACGCCGGTCACTTGCTCGACCGATTGGTATCGGGCTTTCGCCTGATAGAGCCGCGAAGCAACCTTCGCGGCTTCAGCTTTCCGGGTCGGCTTGGCGTTCGACCAGCGACCGGCGTTCGCCCGGGTGAGGGCGTTGAGGTCTACCATGGGTTGACTCTGTTGGGGTTACAGGTACGTTCCGACGCAGATTGGAAACATTCGGAAATCGAATGCTGCGCCGGCTCTTGAACTTACTGCCTTCGGAAACACTGCACGGGTACGAGCATCCCGAGCTGATCGAGACAGTTTTCCAGAAGACGATCGCTTACGAGCCAACCGAGCCTTGGCCGGAGATGGAAGGCGTCAAGTCGGTTCTAGATTTCGGCGGCGCTTGTGGCCGCCACTATAAGGAAGCTAGACGCCAATCACCCGATCTTCGATGGGCTATCGTTGAAACGCCCGCCATGGCCGCGCGAGCAAGAGAGATCGAGACGCAAAGACTCAGGTTTTTCACCGACATTCGGACAGCCGCAGCCTGGCTAGGTTCGGTTGAGGTAGTTCATTCGAACGGCGCTCTTCAATATACGCCCAATCCAGTGCAATTAGTCGGCGAACTATGCTCGCTTGGGGCACCACGAATGCTCTGGCGGCGCCTGTTTATCGGAGAAGGCGGGCGCATGACTCAGATCTCGCAGCTCGCAGACAATGGCCCTGGCCGCAGGTCGTCGGCTCGTAAGAAGGTGTCTTACGAGCAAACTCCAATCAATGAGCGCCAATTTCTCGAAGCGCACCGCGACTATAGATTGATTAGTCGCGGCGTGGATTGGTTCGATTTTGCTAAATGATGCGGATTAACTTGTTCGAGATTATCGTCGGCTGCAACAGGACAATTGGAGTGCTCGTTCCACCCTGAGCCGATCCCGTAAAGCTCGCGCTTATCGAGCTGCTCACGATACTGAGATTTTGGTTTCCGATATCTGTGCCGCCCGAAATGCCCACCGAAACAGCCCCGATTACACTCGATCCCGTACCCGCAGGTGAGCGCATGGGAACTGTTATCGGCGAAACAAGACTCCCCGAAATTGTGCCGGACGGCGTATAGGCGGGCAGATTCTCTGTAGTCAGAGTCTTCGTTTCGCCGCCTCCATAGCCTCCAAGCGTGTTTGCGCCACCCGTCGTGATCCCCACCGCTGTTAGCCGCGAAGCAGCACCGCCCCCCATATCATCCCTACCAGCGACAATGCGCCCTCGCAAATCAGGGATGTTAAACGTTGTCGAACCATCGCCTGGTCCATAGGTTGTTCCAAACAGAGAGAACAACGTTGAGTAGGTAACGCGCGAAATTGCCTGACCGTAGGCTAGAACGAACGAACTATTCGGAGCCGTTGTACCGAAAAAATCGATGCAAGACCCAATCGGCACATTATAGGGATTGCTGAAGAAGCCCACCAAGTAGAAGGCGGCATCGCCGGCGTTGTAGAGAGCCGTATAGGGCGTCCCTTGTACGATGGTCCCAGCCGGCAGGTCGAGCAACGGAGCGGATCGAAGCGGCTTAGCGCCGAGGCCATCCACGTTGAGCGTCACCGTCGCTCCATTCGTCACGTGCGGCGTGAACGCGATAATCTGGCCGTTCAAGTGAGAGAAGGACTGAAACACCTGATAGCTATTCACCGCATAGGCCGAGCTGGTGCCGGTCGTTACGATCGCACCAGCGGTGTCATCGCGGTACTTGGCAATCGCTGCCATCATCGCCCGCGCAGAATCGTTGACACTGGAGGGCGATTGCCCCTCCGCCCAGTTGATCGTGGAATCTGCCGTTGCATCTGTGGAGGCCGTCTGGGACCATTTGTAGAGTGTCATCTTGTGTCCTTGACTTGACGAGGCGGTGCGCCTGAACCGCCCTTGCTGTTTGGGCCGGGTCGTCGCTCCGGCCGCTCAATCCTGGGTTTTCGCCTCTCGGCCGCACAGCTCCATATACTGGGCACAGCGACAGGACGGTGCGCGGGCCGTCAGCAGGTTGCGTATCACGCTTGCGGGTACGCCAAGGCTTTCGCTTGCGATCCTTGTCACACGTGCATCGATGATGCCGTCGATTTCGGCGCGCAGTTCCTCGATGCGATCTTCAATCCTGGTCACGCGCTGCTGCTTCGTTGCCATCGGTCTTTTCGTCCTTCATTTGAGCCTCGAGTGCCGTCAGCTTCTGGCGCACCGAGGCCGCATCGTTCTGGGCGCGCCGGAGCGCGCGTTCTCGCTGTGCCTCGTGTGAGGCGAGATGAACCTGGATGTCGTAAGGCAATGCGCCAAACCGTTGCTTGAACTGCCCCGGCCAGGACCGAGGCGGCGGGATGGCCGCAATCGCACTGATCGCGCTCGCAGCGGGGTCTCCGAGCGTCGGATCCGCCAGGCCGAGCTTGACATGCATCCGCGATATGTCCTGTACCGCCGGCCAGAGCCGGCTCATGCCCAGCGCCCCACAGTCGGTTACAAAACGCGCCACCGATGCAGGCGTCGCCGGACAGGTCGAGATGCCGTTCAGCTCGCACCATTTGACGAACATCGGCGCATCGCGCAGCCGCGCCGCCGCAAGCGCCGTCAGCAATGGGTGGGTCATCGCTTCGCTTTTCGCAGAGCCTCATGGAGACTGCCCATGCGCCGGCGCAGATCGACGAGCTGCACACGCTTTCGCAGGCTGTGAGGACTCGAGTCGATCTCGCCCTGCAATTCGGCATCGAACTTCTCGAGTGCCGCGACGCGCTTCTTCAGCCCGTAGAGCGCAAAGTTTTCCGCGATCCGCTCCACTGACATCGGTTCGCCGTAGAGATTGCCGGTGATGGATTCCGCGCGCTCGATGAAGTTTCGACTATCGTCGCTCATGTTGTGCTCTCCTGTCGCAATTCGATTGATCGGGTACGGTGAAACGACTTCGTCTTCTAGAAGGAGAAGAATATTGGCGGTGCGAGGCGCCGCTCCGGTCTGTTCGCCCCGCCCATAGGCCGGTCGGGGGAGGTCGAGATTGACCATTCCTCGCGCGGAACGGGAGCATCCCTCATTGGAGGAGCAAATGGATTTGGATCGACATACAGCTCATTCCTGTCTCGGGTTGTCGGCGATAACCCTGGCGGCAGTTCGATCGGATCGCTAGGCCTCGCAGCTTTGATTCTTTCGCGGAACTCTGTCGCATGCGCGCGGAGATACCTGACCACATCCTCGAGTATATCCGCAGGATCATTGACGCGCCCCTGAGCGCTCCTGAACGATTTGACGTAGGCGTCCAGATCATCGGCCCGGGCCTGCCAGTCCTTCTGGATGCCGTCCGGATAGTAGGACTGATTGCCTTCCAGCAGATCGCCCAATTGCTTGCGAACGGCGTCGTAGATGCGCGGACGGTCCGCCTCCGCGATCGTCGTCTCGTATTCCGGGGGAGGCAGATATTGCTGCTCGATCGTGGCCATGACGAACTCCTGTCAAATCATGCCGAAGCGATCCCGCGATCAACAAAGGATCGCGGAATAATTCGGTGGATGAATAAGGGGGAAAAGCCGGCTGGCGGCGTGCCGGAGCGTCGAACTATTTGAAGTCGGAGAACTGCAGGTACAGAAGTCCTAGGGGAACATTTTCAACGTATTCGTTTCTCTTGCGAGCTTGCCCTTCGTAGATCCGAAGGCGAAGCAACGGCTCGGTAAGCTCCCTTGCAACCAGGCGCTCGCCATCCGAAAAATAGCAGCAACCGTCGCTGAGGCTGCGGCCGCCATCGGCAAGGACCGTCACCCTGCGGGACCCTGAACGCTCAACCTTGAGCGATATCGTCAGATCCGATTTTGCCAACCGGATCGTGCAACCCCGCCCGTACTGACATTCTTTCGCGATCCCCACTTCGTTGGACGCACCTGTCGCGCCTCTGGCGACGTCCGCCCTCGTTGTACCATCGAAGGCATAGGAAACGGTGTAATCACCGGCCAACGCCTCGGCCGATCGAACAAGGCCTGTCGCGACAATCACCAGCGACAAAACATATCTCGACAGCATGGGTGTCTTATCCCGTATGTAAAAGTGTCTATTCCGAACCCACCAGGGTAAACTCGTTGTTGTCGTACACGAAGGCTCGCCGACACACACCTCATGGCCGAGCGGCCGTCTTCGCTCGATAAAGCGCAACCGCGTCCTTGAGGTCGCCGGTGCTCGAAAGCCGAGCGCTCAAGCTGCGTAGATCATGCTGATTGCGCTCGCCTCGGCTGCCCGCCCTGCCCGGCCGCTGCACCGGTGGAATTGGCTTCGCCGCGACAGCGTCTTTCGCCTTGATCATCAACCGATACTTTCCAGCATCATACTGGAGTCCGCGGAAGATGATGAGCCCGTCCCCGGGTGTCTCGATCTTGTCGCTGAACAGCTTGAAGCCGTGGCCGAGGCGAAGGCTGGCGATCTTGCCTTCGATCAAACGCTTGGACGATTGCGCCAACGTCCGTTGCGCCTCACGGATGCAGACCGCGAGCGTACCGCGCTCGGCCTGGCAGGTCTCGACCAGGAGCTCGCCGAAGAAATGCGACTTGCCCGAGCCGCGTCCGCCGTAAACGCCCTTGTAGCGTGCCGGTTTCAGCAGCGGCTCGAAAATCTTGGCCGTCGGAATTTTGAGGATGGACAATGGCTTCGCTCGCTCGCCCCAGGGCAAGACCTGGGGGTCATCCAAACAAAAGCCCGCAGCGGATTGCGTCCGCGCGGGCGACACCAACTTCTGTCGATGATGCCATTCTGCCGGTGTTTTGCCCGACGGGTCAACGGTCGATCGAGGCGCGATTGCAGATCGGGATCTCCGCCGTCTCGAGCGTCGCGACCGCGTCGCCGCTGTTCGCATCCACGGGATGCACGATGATGCGTTCGATCCGGTGAATCAATTCCAGCACGCCGTCCTGACCGCTCTCCAGCGGCTGCGCCGCCTTGCCCCAGCCGCGATCGAGGATGGCATTGGCGGCCGAGACCCGTGCCGCCGGCGTTGCATCCTCGCTGCGCATGATGCCGACGAGCACCCTGATGGCGGTCCTGGTGTGGCTGCGCGCGAGCGAGCGGATCTCGGTCAGGTTGCGCGCCCGCGGCGTCTTCGCTCGCGCGGGCGGGCGCACCGGTGCACGCGCGGGCTCACCTTCGATGATGTCCTCGCTCATGCGAATGTCTCCCACAGCACGATGGCAACGAGGCCGGCGACGGCGAGTGTTATCAGATAAGCGGTCATCGTCTCTCCCGTGAAGAAAATGCGCGGCAGATCGCAGCATCGCGGCGCGATCGTTTCGGGCGCGAACCCTATCTCCATCCCGGAGACCGCAGCGGCGCGGGCGAATGGCCCGGCGCGCGGACCGGCACGTTCGCGCGTGCCGGCCAGCAATGGTTCGGACGACGGCGCGCCGATCGGCGCTCCAGGTCTGACGAGTGCGTGGCCGCAATGCGCCGCCGCCGTCCGATTCCGCAATCGAGAACGAAAAAACCCGCGGCGGATCTCTCCGCGCGGGTCAACCAAACTCGTCTCGATGATGTCATTCTGCCGGTGTTTTGCCCGACGTGTCAAACGAACTTGCAGGCCGCGCGAAAGTTAACCGATCAGGAGGATCGGCCCATGACATCCAACTCGATTCCACAAGAGACATCGCGCAACCCGGCCGGAGCCGGCCCGCGCAGCGAGCAGAAGCCACGCGGCGAGGAGGCGCGCGACGAGCGAGGTATCGTCGAAGATAGCGGCGAGAACGAAGACACGGGCCGCGACCTCGCGCATGGCGAGGGCGGCGCCATGGACCTCCCCAAGCCCGGCGATTTGTCGAAGGACGACTAGGCTTGCAGGAACTTCCCCGGCGAGCGGCGCGTTTATCTCTCTTGCGGAAGGAACATTCGTGACATGAGCCACACCGTCCTGGTTGTCGACGACGATCCCGCTGTCCTCGGCGTGATCGTGGACATGCTGGAGGATCTCGGCTGCGAGGTGATCAGCGCCCACGACGGCGCGGATGCGCTCGAGCGGCTCGAGCAGAATCCGGACATCTCCATCCTCATCACCGACATCAACATGCCCGGCATGGACGGCCACGAGCTGGCCGAGCTGGCGAGGCGGGCGCGTCCGGGGCTGAAGATGCTGCAATTGTCCGGGCGCGAGCCGCGGCGCGGCGGCCTGCCGATGATCCGCAAGCCCTTCTCCTTCGAGGAGCTCGCCGACGTGATGCAGCGAACCACCGGCATCTGCTGAGCCATCGCGCCAAAAAGAAAACCCGCAGCGGATCGCTTCCGCGCGGGCATCGGCCGAACTCTTTCGATGATGCCATTCTGCCGGTGTTTTGCCCGACGTGTCAACGCGGCCGGCACGGAAGCCGAAAGCCCCTCCTCCCAGCTCGATATGTGGTGCGCGAGGGACTTGCTTCAAGCCCCCGGCGATCGCGTAAGACCCCTCGACCCGAACAACCGGTCGAGGGGTCACGCCATGCCTGTCTTGCTTCCGACGTCCCGGTCGCGCCGCCGACCGCGTGCAGAACGCGCGATCACCGGCCATGAGGTCGTCATCGCCGGCGGCGGCCCGGCCGGCCTGATGCTGGCGGCCGAGCTCGCGCTCGCGCATGTCGACGTCGCGATCGTCGAGCGGCGCCCCGATCAGGCGATCGTCGAGACGCGCGCCGGCGGACTGCACGCCCGCACGATCGATATCCTCGATCAGCGCGGCGTGGCCGGGCGCTTCCTGCGCGAAGGGCAGATCACCCAGCTCGCCGGCTTCGCCTGGACCAGGCTCGACATCGGCGACCTCCCCACCCGCCATCCTTACGGGCTCGCGCTGCGGCAGAGCCACATCGAGCGCATCCTCGCCGGCTGGGTCGCGGAGCTCGCGGTGCCGGTCTATCGGAGCCGCGAGGTGACGGGCTTCGCGCAGGACGAGACCGGCGTCGACGTCGCCCTGTCCTGCGGCGAGCGCTTGCGCGCCGATTATCTCGTCGGCTGCGACGGCGGCCGCAGCGCGGTGCGCAAGGCGGCCGGCATCGACTTCACCGGCTTCCCGCCGACGCTCAGCAATCTGATGGCCGAGGTCGAGATGCACGATGAGCCGGTGCTCGGCCTGCGCCACGACGCGCTCGGCTTCCACGGCCTCAGCAGGACGGAGCATGGACGCATTCTCGTCGTCGTGACGGAAGCGACGCTGGCGCGCGGGGGCGAGCCCACCTTGCGCGATCTCGGCGCGGCCCTCGCCGCCGTGTACGGCACGGACTTCGGCGTGCGAAATCCCGCCTGGATCTCCCGCTTCACCGATGCGGCGCGGCAGGCCGCGTCCTATCGCAAGGGCCGCGTGCTGCTCGCCGGCGATGCCGCGCACGTCCATCATTCCGTCGGCGGCCAGGGCCTCAACCTGGGTGTGCAGGACGCGGTCAATCTCGGCTGGAAGCTGGCGCAGGTCGTCAGGGGCATCTCGCCGGACGGCCTGCTTGAGAGCTACCATGCCGAGCGCCATCCCGTCGCCGCGCGCGTCTTGAAGCACACCATGGCGCAGATCGCCCTGCTCCGCCGCGGCGACGACGGCCGCAAGGCCGCGCGCGAGATCGTGTCCGACCTGCTCGCCATGGACGAGCCGCGACGACGCTTCGGCGCGATGATGAGCGGGCTCGACATCGCCTACGATCTCGGCGAAGGCCACGCTTTGCTCGGCCGCCGCATGCCCGATCTCGATCTCGTGGTGGACGGACGGAAGCAGCGGCTGTTCACGCTTCTGCACGGCGCGCGCGGCCTGCTGCTCAATTTCGGCAAGCCGGGCGGCATCGACATCACGCCCTGGGCTGATCGCATCGTCGCGGTCGATGCCGAACACGACGGCGCATGGCAGCTTCCGGCGATCGGAGCGGTCCCCGCGCCGGGCGCCGTGCTGGTGCGGCCGGACGGGCATGTGGCCTGGGTGGGCGATGAAAACAGCTGCGGACTTCCGGAGGCGCTGACCACGTGGTTCGGAGCTGCCGATGCGTAGTGCACGGAAGTCATGGCTCCCTCCAAAGAACGCAAGCCCGCGACATCTCGCGGGCTTGGTTTCGAACCTTTTTCGAAATGCCAGTCTGCCAGTGTTTTGCCCGACGCGTCAAACCGATCTCGAACTCAAACGGCTGCCTCTTCATTCCGGCCCAAACAAAGGCCGTATCCAGCGCGAGAACCACTCCTCGGTGTCATTGCGCGGATTGTCCGCGCCATCCACTCCGAAGATCGCCGGTTGAATGAGGTAGCTGGGCTCGTCCGCGAATGCTTCTGTCGGCCTGGTCATCTGGGCTGGCCGGCTATCGGCGACCGGCACGCTCCAGCTACCAGACTGTTCGCTGAATTCGGTAGATGGCAGAAATGGGACAGGCGCACTCCCGGACGAGAACACGCTGCTTGCAGCCGACGCGTTGGCCCGGGTGAGACGCCGGACGTCTTCAGGCGCGACTGATCCTGCGTGAGGCCGAGGTGGGCCTTCCGGCAAATCTCTGGCAGGCATGGTGCCGGCCGACGTGCTAACCCAGTTGCCGAAGCGATCAGCAAGAGTACTAGCGGGCACTTCTGGATCAACCGACCAAGCTCCGCCCAGCCTCGGCCAGATTGTCGACGATGATGCCGAAGAGCCGCTGGTGCCGGCAGCGTTGCCGGCGCTGAGTCCATCGCCCACGGCGTTGTGTGCAGGCGCTCCTGCTGAGAGAACTCCTCCACTAGGAATGGCATCGCCCATCGTCGCGGCGGCATCGGTTTCCTGAGCGTTGACGGCGCGCGCGAGCGCCAAGGTGCCCCCAATGGTAAGCAGCCAAGCGGGAATAAGGGGAGCCGCTGCGCCGACCGCCGCCGCTCCGGCCAACCAAGGAAGTGCATTGCGCAACACTGGTGTGCCGCCTGCTAATGGATTCTCATGATATGGATCCGGCGTTCCGGAGTGCGGATCGGATCGGAGGACCAGCGGATCCGCCGGGGCGGCCGTAGTAGGCGGCAATTGACCCAGCCGCAGTTCATTGGGATCTGGCGTGGGAGAGGGTGGCAGCGCACGTGTGAAGCGGGGGTCACTTCCCGTGAACCCTTCTTGTTCGTCCAAACCGGCTAGCGAAGGTGAACTGTAGCCAGGCAGTTGCGGAGAGTCTCTCGGGTCGAGTGGAATCGAGCCGGGTATGCGAAGAATGCCCGAAGAGGGATCCGACGCTTCGAACTTGGACCAAGGTGTTCCGTCCCGATCGCGATTCCCAGATGTCAGATTAACGTCGGGATTGCGGGCAATCACCTCATTCAACGCTTTCTGCCTCTCTGGGTTGTCCAGGTACGGCAACCATTTGATTAGATGGTTTAAAGCAGCGTTCGCGCCTCTTTGCTCAAGGTCCCTGATAGCCCTGAGTTGGTCCGGGTACTGCGCAAGGTAGGCTTTGTGGTCTTTCAAGACCCTCCTAATTTCGGCGTCAGCCTCCGCTGGCGTCTTACCGATCGGCAAGTTTGTATAGAGATCGCCGTTGACGAAGCCGACGCGCAGTGCATCGATGAGGATCCCTATCTCCGCAACTCGCTCGCTCGGACTATCGATCGTCTCGATCTGATCAAGTGCTTCGCAGACTGATTTGCTGTAGGTAGCAAGATGTCTCCCGGGATGAGGAGACACATTCAATTGGGCGGCAAGCTTTTGATCTGCTGGCAAGTAGATACGATTTGCGGGAGAGTCGAAATCGAACGTTTCTTTGGCTATATCGCGAAATGCCTTATGGTCTCTACATTGTTTGGGAATAATATGATGATCAAAGAGAATAGAATACATGCACCCTCACAAAGAGGTTCATTGGATTGTGGGCTGATTGAATGGATGAGGGCGCGCGAGCGCGGACGCTGCGGCGAGTGCCGCGCGCCTGTCAAAAGGCCTGAAATGTTTGTGACGTGCTACCGGAGCACGTTAGCCACTAAAATCAGATCATCGGCTTGGTGCGCCTGACGGAACACCAGGATACTTGACCATCCAACGGACCGCACGCCCGTCAGCGCTGTCTGCAATCGTTCGAAGATATATCAGTGTGCAGATAGCAATCAGTCTGGCGGGCCCAAATGTCTGCTGATTGAAATTGATCTGCCTTGATCCTCCCCGCGAAGAGCGGTTGCAGCCTTTGCCCATCATGGCAACAAGGCCGCGCGAGCGAATCTGACGGCATTTTCGGGTAGCATCGAGGCCGACTCATAATTTTAGAACGTCGTGAAACCAGATTCTTTTTAGGCCCGCAGACGTGCAGGCATCTTTGAAGTCTTGATCGCATATGACGGCCGAATCATTGAAAGCCATGCGGAAGATATGAGCGTTGCCGATTGCGGCATCTCTGAAGACTAGTTTGTCACCCGTGAAGAGCTCGTAGTACTTCTTGCCGTGGTCGAGATAGCGGACATCGTTTCGTATTCCGATGCGCAGGCTCGATTGCGATTCGTCCAGCGCGTCTAGAACTCGGGCAACATCGCAAAGCCAATATTTGGGTCCATCATAGATGCCTTGCGGCGTTCGCACATCGCACGGCACAAATACGAAAGCTTCGGGGTCGAGCCTCTCGAACACTGCCTTGGCCCGATCCGAGATGAGCCACCATTGATAACAGAGCTCGATGTCGTACGGCAGGCGACCTTTCTTCTTGTTGAACACATAAGGCACATGCGGGTTAGAAGCGGGCAGACGATATACTCGGTGAGGAGGAAGGACACTCTCGTCCTCCACCCAATAGCCCCGCCTACCTCCGCCTTTTGGGCGCATCCTGTAGAACCGATGCCTTCGTACTCTAGGTCGCTTCGCACCCGCAATTGCTTCCTGGTTACTCATGACCAACCTCGGTAAGGCATCGCCTGCCCCTCACGGACCACCATGAACCGTGCCAAATAACAAGCCCGCAGCATAACGCGGAAAAATTCCTTACGAATGTTCTCTTCTATGCCGCTGCGGCATGAAAGCAATGCTTCGCCGGCTCTGATCGGCCACATCCATATGAGTTGAATTCAAGATCGGCAGCAGTGGCGCAGCAGCTAAACTTCGTCGCATCGATAAACCCGATGCCCTTCATGCCCGCTTCTTGCGGAAGGGAGCCCACCATTAGTCCTTCCTCGTTCAACTTCATGCAAATCGCGTGCGGACGGAGCCCGCCTCCGCGGAATCAGTACAGCATAACACCGCCATCCCTCCAAAGAGATCAGAGTTCTTGTAGCGAACCGCAATCCGCTCGCTCGCACTTGCACCGATCGTATCGCCATCCTTCACCACCTTTCCATGCTCGATCAGATACACGGAAAGTCCTGCTACTTTGTCGAACAACGCAGGAAGCGCGAGCTTACTCGACACAAATTCGATCTCGCGGTCGACAAATGCCGACAATCCCATCGTAATGACCCCGACCTTTGCACCTGACCGGAACGGAAGGAGGTCGACCCAAAGTCTAAAGGGATAATCTGGATATGGTGCGAGCGACCAGCGTGACGCCTCGATCCATACATCCGCCGGCCGCGCCACCCGGCCAGCCCACACCACACCACAACATTCCGGCACGGCCTCAATCAACGCGCCGATGGCCGCGGTCGTAAGGCGCGCGGCGATCAACGGCCGCTCGCTTTTTCCGATCAGCGAGACGATCATGTGACCTTGATGGCGCTTTGCTACAGCCTCGCTCTCTGGCCAGGTTCGCGCAGCGCGCGCCCACAACTCCGGCTCCTGCGGAATAGGTGCAGGCATCGACATGACCGCAAAAAGCTTGTCGCCGCAGCGAATGAGCGGCGCATTCGTCTGAGACGGTTGCTTCTCTTCATTGTTCGCCGTCTCCGTTGCCAACTCCGGATGTCGGGCGCGAAGGACCTTGGCAACCGCCGACATGTCCGGCGTCACTGGCTTGTTCAATAGGACCAAAGCGAGAAGCGAGTTTCTCATGAACGACCCCGCAGAAAATCGAGGGTGAGCCGCTACTTCGACTCTTCAGCTGTAGGTTGTAATGAAGATTACTAGAACAAAACGGGAACAATGTCAACAAGCGTGACCACCGTCCTAGCCCAGCACCGAGTGAGTTCGGCCTCCTGTGAATGAAACTTGCGGCACGAACTGTGCGTGCTGAGCAAACCGCGCGAGGCTTCGGCAGCGAGGCGATTGCAAGCAATGAGTTCGGCGGCTTCCGACAGTCGCTGGACGTTCTGCTTCAATCCGGCGCAACGCGAGAACATCGCACGCATGCTGTCACCGGCCATCCTCCCCCTTCGGAGGCACCTCCTGCGTCTTCCGTCCCAAAACGCATCGGGAAGCGGCTGCTTGAGCTCGTGGCATTCGCGCACGATCTGGCGCATGTATTCGGCCTGCTCGTGCTCGACAGGCAACGGCCGATCGACGCGCGTTGCGGTGCTCCCTTTCGCTGTGCAGGTGGCTTCCTGCGGCGGCGCAAAATGAGTAAGCCGCTCAACATCCTCAATCTCAGCACGGCAAAAAAATCGCCGCGACTTTGCCAAATGATATGACTCTGCGCCCGCAGGAAGCGTAGGGTTGACCCGTCACCGCAAGCGAATTGCATTGATCGGTGATGAGAACGCGAATTTCGCTCCCGCCCTTTCGAACAAGGGAGATGCGCCATGCTGACACGGCGACGTTTCAAACAAACAAAGACCCTCACCGAACGCCTCGCGGATGAAGCCGCGCGCTGCCGCGACGAAGCGCGCGCGCTTGCGCCGGGCCACCGGCGCGAGATGCTGCTGCGCCAGGCGCGGCAGGACGAGACCGCCATGCAGATCGAGGCCTGGCTGCGCTCGCCCGGCCTGAGGGCCCCGACATGACCCGGCAATATCGCGCTTATCTCATCGGCGAGGACGGCGTCTTCCGCTCGGCCGAAGCGTTCGAGGCCCCGTCCGATTCCTCCGCCCTCACCTTCGCGCAGCGGTTCACGCGGCACGGCAAGGTGGAAGTCTGGCAGCTCGGCCGCAAGGTCGCCGTGCTGGAGCCCGAGCAATCCCTGCCGCCCTTGCGGGCGCCGTCCCGATCGGCCCCGGCGCGTCAATGACCGCGTGAGGACGGTCGCGACTTGAGATCTTCGATCTGGAAGCAGAACTTCACCTGCATGACGGGACCGCAGGCATCGCGCACCTCGATCGCCATCTCGTGCCGGGCGCCGGTGAGCTGCGCCGACAGCATCTCATCACGCGCCACGTCGGCGGCGGACTTGGCAGCTTCGGCCTGAACCGCGCGCGGCCCGGATAATTCCAGCCCCTCCTCGTCCAGCGCAATTCCGTTGTCGTCGCGAAGGTCGAAGTAGTACCGGGGCATGGCCACATCCTTTGCCGTAAATAGGTCGAGGAACGAGCAAAGGTTTCTGGCGCGACCAAAGATTTCTGCCGGGGATCAGGAGTTCCGGGAACGCCGCGGGGCCGCTCCGCTCCGACGGCACGGCTGCCGGCTTGGGCAGCGCCTCTCATTCCTCCGCGAGCTTGCGCTCGATATAGGCGTCCACCGTCTCGGCGAACGAGCGCTGCACGCCGACGGCCACATCGTGCTGGTCGAGCGCATCGCGCTGGAGCACGCGCAGGCCGCGTCCGCGCATGCTGGCCGGTGCCGTGTTCAGGAACTGGTCGATGGCGCCCTTGGCGAGCGGGATGGCCTTGGGATCGCCCCTGGCGATCAGGAGCCTGAGCAGGCTCTGGCATTCGGCCAAGCCGGGCATGGCGTCTCTCACCTCTGCTGGGATTTCGGCTTCGGCCGCTTGACCGGCTGGGTGTGGGTGCCGAACAGCGCCAGCAGGAACGCGACTTCTTCCTTCGAACCGATCTGGATCATGATCGTCTCTCCTTTCGATCCGTTGGTCGGGCTCCGGCCCGGCCGAGTTCAGGACGATATGGTTTCGTCCCTGTTTCAGACGTGTTTCATCGGGCGTCCACCCCGGGGCACCGCCGGATTGTGTGCACAAATGAACATCGGGCGAGGCCGCCGGGCAGCCTGGGCGGAAGGCTTCTTTGTTCCTTAACGAGCTGTGCCGTACCCTCGCCGCATCGGGGACGCTGGGCTGGAGACGGACGTGAAGTGCGCGGGATGCGGGGACGGGACGGAGTTGCCGTTCCAATTCAGGATGGCGTTCCAGCCGATCGTCGACGTCGCCGAACACCGGGTCTGGGGCTATGAGGCCCTGGTGCGCGGGCCGAACGGCGAGAGCGCGCACAGCGTTCTGAGCCAGCTCACCGACGATCAGCTCTACCGTTTCGACCAGGCCGCCCGCGTCATGGCGATCGAAACCGCCGGACGCCTGTTCGACGATCCGCAGGCGCGCCTCTCCATCAACTTCATGCCGAATGCCGTGTACGAGCCGCGCGCGTGCATTCAGCAATCGCTCGCGGCGGCGCGGCGCGCGAACTTTCCCGCGACCAACCTGATGTTCGAGTTCACCGAGAACGAGCGGATGAGCGATCCCAGGCATGTCGAGAACATCATCGGCGCCTACAAGGCGCTGGGGTTCTGGACCGCGCTCGACGATTTCGGCGCCGGCTATGCCGGGCTCTGCCTGCTGGCGCGGCTGCAGCCGGACCTGATCAAGATCGACATGGAGCTGCTGCGCGGCATCGATGCCAGCCATCCGAGGCAGGTGATCGTGTCCGCGCTGGCCGCGATCGCCCGCGAGCTGGACATCACCCTCCTCGCCGAGGGCGTGGAGACCGAGGCCGAGCTCACAGCCCTGCGGGCGGCCGGCATCCGGCTGTTCCAGGGGTACTATTTCGCCAGGCCCGGCTTCATGTCGCTGCCGCGCGTCGCGGGTTTTCAGCCGCTCGAGGTGTCGGTCGCCGGTTGAGAAGGACGGCAAGCATTCGTTCACCCTTCCGACAGACTGATGAACGAGGGGTCCGCGCCGACCTTCACGCCGCATTCATGATCCCGGTCCTAAACCGCCGGCCGAAGAAACGGCAGGCAGGTCGGACGATGTCCTTTGACCCGATGGCCGCAGCGGTCGATTGGCTTGATGCCTACCGCGCCGGCGATATCGAGAGCATCCTTGGAATGTATGCGGACCACGCGGCGATCCACTGCGCCTGCGGCGGCTCGAAGATGAGCTCGGACCCGGATGGACGGCGCGCCTATTGGGTTCATCGTCTGCGGAATTATCCTGCGACCGGCCTCGACAACCTCCAGCCGTTGGAAGACGCGGTGGTGATCTCGTACGTCGCGCGTGGCGGCATCGTCAGCGCAAGCCTGACGTTCGATCCGTGCGGGCAGATCGCCGCGCACGTCTGCGGTCCCTCGCACTAGGCTCGCTCACTTGCCGCGCTTCTGCGTGACGAGGCGCAGCGCAATGCCGTGCTGCCAGGCTCGCACCCGCACCGCCGCCTCGCTCCGATTGAGCTCAGCGGCAATCTCGTCGGGCCGCCGTCCGGCTTCCGCCATGGCTTTCAACCGCTCGTGTTCGTCCGCCGTCCACTTCTTCAACAAGGGATAGCGCGATTGCATGGTGGGAGCTGCCTCAAACGCCGTTCGAAACGGATAGCACAATCGGCCCCGACAGAGGAAGTTCCCGGATCCGGCCGAGGCGGCGAACGGACATGGCCCCTGCATGAGCGATTGGGCTTCCAACGGCAAAGCCCGCGCGGACCGGTCCGCGCGGGCTGCCATCGACGCGCCGGCGCGATGAGGCCTTCGCGCTTCTTCTCCTTAGTTCGAGGTGCAGACCTTGACGGTCTTCATGCCGGCCTCGGCCTCGGACCTGGTCTTGTAAACGGTGTCGCCGCTCACGACCGTGGTTTCCGTGGTCGTGGGCTTCGACTCGGTGATGGTGCACTTCTTGGTCTTGACGTCCTGCACCACGTAGAACGATTGCGCGAACGCGGGAGCTGCAACCGACGTCAGCACGGCGGCAGCAATGATCGCTTTGATGTTCATCGTGTCCTCCTCCAGCAGCCCGTCATCCGGGCTTGTCTCGTACAAACATCACAAATTGCCACTTGTTCCCGAATGGGTCCGAACCAATTCCGGCGGGCGGCGTTGGTGCGCAGAACAGGAGGCTTCGATGCTGGACGTACGGCTTGTGACAACTTCTCTGGCGATGCTGGCTGCGCTGATGACCGTGGCTGTGGCTGAGCCTGTCAAGGACAAGGCGGCACCTGTCGCTCAAGGCGCGGCCGAAGCGCGTCCCATTCGCGTGATCCTGCCGGCGCCCTGGGAGCCTGCAACGGGCCAGCGCGAAGCAGTGCAGTCTGCGAAGTAGAATGACTGTGGGCTGGTCCTCGCGTGTACGACGAGCGACGGCTGCGCTCGCTCGACGCTGTCGCGGCCAAAGCGCCGCAGCAGACTCGTCCGGAGCCCACGCAACCAATTCGAATCTCGCATGTTGACGCCGGCACAATCACTTGCAGGAGAAAAAAACATGTCACGTTCAGCTGTACTGGCTGCAACCTTGCTGCTGCTCGCCGTGGCGCCCGCGGGCGCGCAGTCGCAGCCGGCGCAAAGCGGCCCTGGAAACAACGCCGTCAACAGCGCCGACCAGAACAACTCCAACGCACCGGTCGCCGGCCGCAACAGCTTCACCGAAGGCCAGGCGAAGTCGCGCATCGAGGCGGCGGGCTATTCCAACGTCTCCGGCCTGCAGAAGGACAACGAGGGCGTCTGGCGCGGCAAGGCCGACAAGGCCGGCACCAAGGCCGACGTCAGCGTCGACTTCCAGGGCAACGTGAACCCCGCCAAGTAAAGGAAATCCAGATATGACGACCACCATCTCTCGCCTCTACGACAATTATTCCGATGCCGAGCGGGCCGTAGCCCGGCTCGAGAGCGCCGGCGTGCCGCACTCCGACATCAGCCTCGTCGCCAACAATTCGGACAATTGGTACGGCTCGTCGTCCGGCAAGGTCGACCGTGATCGCGACGGCACCGACGATCGCGTCGAAGGCGCCGGGACAGGTGCCGGCATCGGTGCCGGCCTCGGCGGCACGGCAGGTCTGCTCGCCGGGCTCGGCCTCTTGGCGATCCCGGGCCTCGGCCCGGTCGTCGCGGCAGGCTGGCTCGCCGCGACCGCTGCGGGCGCTGCTGCCGGCGCGGCCACCGGCGGCATCATCGGCGCGCTGACGGAAGCCGGAGTCTCCAAGGAAGATGCATCGCGATATGCCGAGGGCGTCCGCCGCGGCGGGACGCTGGTCTCTGCAAGAGTGCCCGACCAGGACCGCGCACGCCTCGATGCGCTTCTGCACGAAAAGTCCGTGAACCTCGGGGAGCGCAGCGCGACGTGGCAGAAGGCCGGCTGGACCGACTTCGACGCCGCAAGCCCGCCGCTGTCGCCGGAAGATATCGGCCGCGAGCGCGAGCTGTACGGCGCGGGCTCGCGGCGATAAGCCATCACAGCCGACAAGACAAAGGCCCCGCGTGAGCGGGGCCTTTCGATTGTCCAGCGCCGGTGATCCCGGTGCCGGCTTGCCCATGCTGCCATCCTGCCGATGTTTTGCCCGACGCGTCAACTTTATCTCGAATGCAACACAGCGGATTCGGCGAAACGAAATCTCTTCGCTCCATGCTGGGACATGTCGGACTAACGGGGGACTAGCCGGAGAGATCGTCGATGTACTACGTCGCCGCTGCATTGCTGGGACTGTCGGGACTGTTCTACTCCGCGGGCCGTCACGAGCTCGGCCAGTTCGGCGCAGACGTCTGCCGCTATGGCAGCACGTTCTGCGACAATCCGGTGCTCGTCTTCGCGGGCGCCGCGCTCGCCGCCGCCTGGGGCATGTTCGTCAGCGTGAAGTAGACCGGCCGCGCCGCCTCATCCCCGCACGCAGTTTGCCGCTTGCGACAAGCCTGCGGAGGACGCCGGATGATTGTTGCGATGATGGCAATCTACCCCTGTTTTGCCCGACGGCACAAACGAATTTAGAATAATCAGAATTCTTGGGCCGGCGGCAGGGAACGTTTGTTCCTTGGCTGACATTTGTTATGAAAGCATCTGCCCTTCGAGGTTCTTTCATGCGCGACGGCGCCCTCACCCCGACGAAATCCGCGCCGACGCTGCTGCAAAGGCTGGGACCGGGCCTTGTCACCGGCGCCGCCGACGACGATCCGTCGGGCATCGCCACCTATTCGCAGGCGGGCGCGCAATTCGGCTACGGTCTGTTGTGGACCGTGTTCCTGACCACGCCGTTCATGATCGCAATCCAGCTCGTCAGCGCGCGGATCGGCCGGGTCACCGGCAAGGGGCTCGCCGCCAACGTCATGCAGCTCGCGCCGCGCTGGGCCGTCCTGGCACTGATCGCCATGCTGGTGACAGCAAACACGTTCAACATCGCCGCCGACATTGCCGCGATGGCCGAGGCGCTCTCGCTCGTCATCGGCGGCCTCAACCACGAGCACGCGCTGATTTTTGCCGCCGGCTCGACCCTGCTCCAGGTGTTTTTGCCCTACCGCCGCTATTCGCCGGTGCTGAAATTTCTCACTTTGGCGCTGTTCGCCTACGTCGCGACCGCCTTCACCGTCGAAATACCCTGGAGCACGGCGCTGCTGGCCGCGGTGTGGCCGAAGGCGAATGTCAGCGCCGACTATTTGATGATGGTGGTCGCCGTGCTCGGCACCACCATCAGCCCCTATCTGTTTTTCTGGCAGGCCTCGCAGGAGGTCGAGGAGATGAACCAGGGCAAGCGCGACAAGCCGCTCCGCGACCTCAAGCGCGGCGGCCTGCGCGAGCTCGACCGTATCAAGATGGACACCGTCTGCGGCATGCTGCTGTCCAACGGCATCGCCTTCTTCATCATCCTGACGACGGCATCGGTCCTCCATGCCGCCGGCGTCACCAGGATCAATTCGGCGACGGAAGCGGCCGAAGCGCTGCGGCCGCTCGCCGGCGATTTCACCTTCGCCCTGTTCGCGCTCGGCATCATCGGCACCGGCCTGCTTGCCATCCCGGTGCTGGCGGGCTCGGCCGCCTACGGCGTTGCGGAGATCTTCGGCTGGCGGGCCACGCTGGAAGCGAAGCCGGACGAAGCGGCCGGCTTCTACACCATCATCGCCGCGGCAACCCTGATCGGGTTCGGCCTCGGCTTCACGGGGATCGACTCGATCCACATGCTGGTGTGGAGCGCGGTGCTCAACGGCATCGTCGCCGTCCCCATCATGGCCATGATGATGCTGATCGTCTCGAGCAGCAACATCATGGGCCGATTCAGGGCCCGCTCATGGTTGATCGGGCTCGGCTGGCTTGGCACCGCGCTGATGGGGCTGGCAGTCCTCGCCCTGCTCGGCTCGTCCCTGATTGGCTGACGAGCCCGGCGAGCGCGGAAACGCGCTGCCCAGCTCTCCTTCGCTACACCCTTCCCGGCAGTCCTCGCTTGCCCTAAACAATGCGGCCAGGGCCCGGCATGAGATCGGGCCACAAGAAGCCGCCGGGCGACAGGGAGCGACATGACCGGATCATCAAAAGCAACGAACATCGAGATTCTGGCCTGCGACGCCGGCTGGAGAAACTATCACTTCGTCAAGCTGACGACCGAAGACGGCATCGTCGGCTGGAGCGAGTTCGACGAGGGCTTCGGCTCGCCCGGCGTCGGCGCCGCGATCCAGCGCCTCTCTGCCCGGGTGATCGGTCAGAACGTCTTCCAGCACGAGCGCATCTTTGCCGAACTGTTCGCGGCGACGCGTCCCGCCGCGGGCGGCGTGGTGGCGCAGGCGCTCGGTGCGATCGAGAATGCGTTGCTGGACGCCAAGGCGAAATCGCTCGGCGTCCCCTGCTACGAGCTGCTCGGCGGCAAGATCCGCGACCGCGTCAGGGTGTACTGGTCGCATTGCGCCACTTGGCGGATCAATCACCCCTCCTGGTACAAGCCGCCGATCGAAAGTCTCGACGGCGTCAAGGCCATGGGGCGCGAGGTGCGCGAGAAGAAGTTCACCGCGCTCAAGACCAACATCTTCTCCTATGACGAGGGCAGGCCGACCGGCTGGCGTCCCGGCTTCGGCTCACCGTTCGCGCCCGAGATCAACGTCGACCGCAAGATCCTGCGCGACCTGCACATGCATCTGGAGGCGATCCGCGACGGTGCCGGCCCCGATGTCGACATCCTGCTGGACTGCAACTTCAACGCCAAGACCGAAGGCTATCTGAAGATCCTGCGCACCATTGCCGATATCGACATGTTCTGGGTCGAGATCGACAGCTTCAATCCGGAGGCACTCGGCTATATCCGCAGGCAGAGCCCGCATCCGATCTCGTCGTGCGAGACGCTGCTCTCCTTGCGCGAATTCCTGCCCTACTTTCACGCGCAGGCCATGGACGTCGCGATCATCGACACACCGTGGAACGGCGTCTGGCAATCCATGAAGATCGCTGCCGCCGCCGAGGCGTTCGAGGTCAACGTCGCCCCGCATAATTTCTACGGCCATCTCTGCTCGATGATGAACGCGCATTTCTGTGCGGCAGTGCCGAACCTGCGCATCATGGAGATCGACATCGATCGTCTGTCCTGGGATCGCGAGCTGTTCACGCACGAGCCTGATATCAGGGACGGCCATCTGATGGTCCCGGACCGGCCCGGCTGGGGCACCGAGCCCAACGAGGAAGCCTTGCGCGCACATCCGCCGAAGACGAGCGGCGGGCTGCTGAATTACGGCCGCAAGAGCTGAGACACTACGGCGTCACGGGATTGACGGTCGGGGACGTCTTGGGCCCCGGCCGCGCCGGTTCGACCGACGACTTCGGATTGGTCGGAAGCACCTTCGCGCCCGCGGCCCGGGCCGCTTCGCCGGTGGTCGCATACATTGCCACATGGGCCGGCTGCGTCTTGGCGCGGCTCCACGGCCCGTGGTCGACGATCAGCATTGCCGCAATCGTCACGCCCGCCACGATCAGCGCGATCACGCCGGGATGGCGGAGGGCGGCAGAGATGGAGCTGGCGAAGCGATTGGTCATCGAAGAGTCCGCTATTTCCTATCCCAGATTAATTCAGTAGCGGCCCGCGGGTTCCGCACTCCGTCGGCTGGTTCCCTGGCAGCGCGCGACCGCCGGTCGCGCTGCACTGCTCAGCGTCAGCCAATGAGGCTGCAAGATGTCAAATCAGCAGATCATGGGGCGCAGATGGAATGCCGGGATGCGAACCATGATGACCGTCGCGGGCCCCGTGCTCGTCCAGCGCATGCGGCATCACTTCATCTTCCTGACTGAGCGCAGCGTGCGGTTTATGAACCTCGTCAGGCTCTGCGGCGGTGATGAGCGAGGAAGAAGCTGCCCCGTCGTCGAAGCGGAACACCTGATCGATGCCGCCGAGCGCGGGCGCGGATTCTGATGCCGCTACACCGGAATGTGCATCGCGCTGCGAATTGCTCTCGTCCGTGCTGTTGGTTGCGATGCTCGCGCCTGCATCCGCTCCTTTGGCCGAACTTGAATGGCTCGGCTTGCCGTGTTCGGCGCCGCTGGGTTCTGCCGTCTTCACGGCTCCCGGCGAACCGTCTTGAGGATGCCCATTGTCGTTCCCAATGCCGCCGCCGGATTTGGGCTTGGCTTCGGCGATCTCCAACGCCCCCGCCTTTGCAGACTCCGGCTCTGCCGCGTGCTGTGAATGGCCGTGCTCCATGTCGCCAGCATTTGCGTCGCCCTTGCCCGCTTCCGATCCTTTTGCAGAAGCCGAGCGGCCCGAATGACCGTGCTCGGCCTCGCCGGACTCTGCCGTCTTCGCTGCTCCTAGCGGACTGTCTGGAGCCTGGGATTGGTGCTCATGGTCATTCCCGGTGCCGTTGCCGGGTTTCAACTTGGCCTCGGCCATCTCCGCAGCCCCCGCCTTTGCAGACCCCGGCTCCGCAGGATGCTGTAAGTGGCCGTGCTCCGTGTCACCACGACCTGTCCCGCTCTTGCTTGCTTCCGCTCCTTTGGCGGAAGCCGAGTGGCCCGAATGACCGTGCTCGATGCCGCCGGACTCTGCCGTCTTCTCTGCTCCTCGTGGACTGTCTAGAGCCTGGGAATGGTGTTCATGGTCGTTGCCGACACCTTTGCCGGGTTTGGACTTGGCTTCGGTGATGCCTGCGTCCGCCGCCTTTGCAGACGACGGCTCCGCACCGTGCTGTGAGTGGCCGCGGCCCGCCTTGTCATCCGGTGCGACGCTCGGTTCGGCGGCCTCAGCCGCTTTCGACCCTTTTGCAGAATTTGGATGGCCTGAATTGCCGTGCTCGGCGCCTGGTCCTGTTGTCTTCGCTGCCTTTGGCGGATCGTCTGCGGCCTGGGAATGCGGCTCATTGCCATGACCGACACCGTTGCCGGGTTTTGAATCCGCCTGCGCCATCTCTGCCTTTGTCGGCCCTGGCGCTGCAGTATGCTCAGGGTTGCCGCCGCCGATGCCGGCGCTCGTGCCGAAGCCTGGTTGGGCCGTGTCGTTCTGCTTCGTCGACGGAACGCCGGCGTTCGAATTCATCGGCTCATTCTTCGCGGAGAAATTCTCCGCGGCCGGGGTCGCCGCGCTATGACCAGGCGGGGTTGATGATCCGTATGCCGACACACCGGAGGGACCGGTGCTCTCCTCCGTTGCATCCGCCGAGCCGCTCGTTGCGGCGCCGGACTTTGCCGCTGTCCCCGAGCCGATCCGAACGGCTGCGAATTGGAAGCTGAAGCCGTCATCGGCCAAAGCGCTCCAAACGTCGGCCGTCGCGAGCGAATCCTCGCTCGCGTGGCCGCTGCTCGCACTCACAGCGGTCTCATCGGTTGAGGCCGGCATCAGCGCTTGTTCGAGTTGCTCCAAGGTGGCTGCATGGACGCCGCCCTCTGTTTGCTGAGCGAAGTCCGCCTCGGCAACGGCTACGATTCCCTGCAGATGGACTTCCACGAGGCTCCGATCCCCGACATCGAGCACACGATCGGTCGGATTCACATAGACGATCGTCTCGTTGCGTTCGGAATCGTAGACCCAGGCGAGGGTATGTGGCGGAATGGATTTCGGCGCCGCCGTCAGATGCAGCCAGGCCAGCGCTCCGAATGCTGCGAGATTGAGCCTGCCGGGGCCGGACGTGGAATCCAGCACCAGCTCGGCGGCGTTGGACTTGGACTCGATCGGGGAATGATTGACAACGTGTTCAACGTTGCCTCCCATCGGTTGATCGCGGCCAAATCCGGCCGGGCCTGCATCGTGATCGGAGTCCAACAAGCCGACAGGTTTTTGAACATTGTGACCAGGGACATCCGGGCCCGCTTGGCCCTGGACGCTGTCCTGCGCGCTGTCGCTTGCAATGGTCACGGAACCGGAATGCCGACCGGCATCATGGGGAAGAGGATCCGACGCGGAGTTGCCCCCGTGATTGCCCTCGACATGGGTGATCGCGGCCAAGCCTGTGGTCGCATTCTCTCCGCCGATGGCCAGAAGGGTGTCGATGGATCCTTGATCCAGCTCATGCGCCTTGGCCTGATCGGGATCCTGCAGCGCGAAGATCAGCGCGCCGGCGACAGCGGCGAAGGCGCCATATCCGCCTTGCGGCGACATCGGACTGGAGGCGAATGGCGGGAATTGGTGTTTCGGAGCCGGCTCATCGCCAGCCGGCGTATCGTTGATTCCTCGCAGCAAGAGTCCAGGAAGATTGGGCGAGATCGATCCGACAGGATCGACATCCTTCCACGGTTTCGAGACGATGAATTGCTCGGCTGCGCGCAGTGCTTCCATCGCCGCCGCCGGGTTCGCGACCTGGTTCGCCCTCGCAGAAAAGTCCTTATCGCTGAACGCCGGCGTCGCGTCGGATTGCGAGAGGATGAGACGCTGGAGAATGGCCTTCTTCCAAACCTCATACAAGGCGTGCTCGCCCGCGTGGCCAGCGTGGCTATCGGCCTGGGAGATGCCGTTCGCTTCCGAGGCCTTGAGCTCATCCGCAATTGCGAACGCCAGGAAGGCCAATGCGAGCGCGCCGAGGCCCGACGTGCGTTGCAGCAATGCGATGGTCGCGAGCACGGTTCGGTTGGTGATCTCGAGCTTCTGGAAAATGTTGTAGAGGTGGACCTTGACCGTCCCTTGTGAAACGTTCAGCTCGCGCGCGATCTCCTTGTTCGACATTCCCTCCGACACGAGCCGCGCAATTTGACGTTCTCGATCCGTCAACAGCGTCAGCATCTTTTCGATTTTGCCGTCCTCGGCGGTATTCTCGACCGGCGAGAGATCCCGCTGCTGCAGCGACACACCGCTCTTTGCCATCAACCTCAGGGAGCGCAGCATGGTGACCGGGGCGGCATACCTGGAAATTGCGCTGCAGGTGCCGGCAGCAATCGCCGCGGTCAGACCGGCGTCGGACTCGGTAAAGAACACCAGCCGCGTGGAGAGCTTCTCGGCTCCTGCAATCGCCAGGATTTCATTTGCGGTCAGATCCGGCAGGGCATCGCCAATCAACGCAACGTCGGGTGCCAATTTTCGAATGGCTTCGAGACAGCTCGCGCCATCGCTGGACGATGCGACAACGTCAAAATCCTGCTGTGTCCCGAGTACCGACTTCAAACCCTGCAGGACCATCGGTTGTCGATCGACGATCACAAGCCGGATGGGGTTGAGTATCCCTTGCCTGGCGGACGCGTCCAACATCGACTTTGCCTCGACCCGGTCCTCTATGTCCTTCGGCATATGGCCGTGGCCGGGTGGGATACTAAAATAAAATCAATCGATTTGGTTCCCACCTGACTCAGTTTGGACGGTACAAAGTGACAAATATCTCGTTTGACCCGATGGCCGTCGCGGTCGACTGGCTTGATGCCTACCGCGCGGGTGATCTCGAGACCATCATGGAACTTCATGCCGACGATGCCGTGGTGCACTGCGGCTGCTCCGGCGCCCAAACCATCACCGGCCGGGAGGCACTTCGTGCCTATTGGATCGATCGTCTCCAGAACTTTCCGGCGGGTACCTTGGACGACCTCAATCCCTCCGATAACGGGACGGTTATCTCCTACGTCACCAGCACGGGCGTCATGAGCGCGCTTTTGGCCTTTGACGCCGTCGGCAGGATCAAGCTGCTGGACTGCAGTCCCCTGCAATAGGGCGGTGCCATCCGAGTCTGCAGGAGGCGCGCGCCGGCGTTGCGGTGCAAGGCTGGCATTGCCCATTGTTCATTGAGCGAACATCTCGTCCGCAGCCGTCGGTGCGTTTTGAAGCTGATTGCGGGGGGTGGAGACTCTCGGGGTTGAGCCGCAAGCTTGGGCTCCCCGGTGTGGCCGCCACTAGCTCCCGAACATGATGCGCAAGGCGATCACGACGACCGCCGAGATGAGAAACGAAATCGCGAGCAGCGTCCAACTCGGACTTGTGCTTCCGCGAGCCACGCGTGCAACGAGCATTTTCATGTTCATCAACATTCATCGCTGGGGAGTCGATGCAAGTAGGCTATCCCGAAGCTGGCGAGTTCCTCGGCATCGCTTTCGCGCTCTTCCCCTCTCCTGTGCAGGTGGCGTTCCAGCAGGCATCGCCGGCTGTCGAACGCGTCGACATCAGGATGCTGCGCCCGGTACACTGTCCAGGCGGTCTCCGCGGCATTCTTCAAGACGGCATCGTCGACCACGCTTGCTCTCCGAAGGCCGGATCCATCCGTGCCAACTCTAAGGCGCTCCAGAAGGTTTCCTATTTTTCCCGATTCTGGTGACGGAACGCGCCGACGAGACCAAGCATGATGGGCCAACGCTTGCTCGCTGGAACGACGGAGGTGCGCTCCCTCTCCCGCTTGCGCAGAGCTATCGCACATGACCTTTCGGAACTGCCTGAGCGAGCGCCTCGTCCGCCGAGACGACCGCGTCGCGGTCTCCTCGGGATGAGGCTAAGTGGCAACGCGCTCGCTGAAGCTGCTGCCGCGCACGTGGTCCTCATCCTGAGGGCCGCCGGAGGCGGGCGTCTCGAAGGAGGGTTGCAGGCGAGCTTCCGGCCGCGTTTCCGCATATGCGATTGCCCTGCCGCTTGCGGGAGAGGGTTGGAGAGAGGGTGCTTCCGATGGGACCGCTCCCCAAGAGGAGACAGCCCTCACCCGGAGCTTCGCGCCGACCTCTCCCGCAGGCGCGAGAGGTGAACCACCCGCGGCATTCGGTTCAACCTGAAGCCGTTCCGCTCCAGGGCGTCCGCGTGCGTCGGAGGAGCTGCCGACGTAGCTGCCAACCGCACACTAGCAACCATTGCCTATTTTTCCCGTTATTTCCGGGGCGGAAGCAATGTCATGTGAAAGGGTATCGCGATGAAGAAGATTGCAATGTCGACACTGGTAGCCGGCGCTATCGGTCTCAGCTCGGTCGCGGCGACGTCTCCCGCGGAAGCTCATTGGCGAGGCTGGGGACCCGGCATCGCGGGCGGCCTTGTTGCAGGGGCCGTTATCGGCGGGCTCGCCTCCTCCGCGTATGGTTGGGGGCCTGGCTATGGCTACGCTCCAGGCTACTACCGCGCTGGCTACTATGGCGGTCCATACGCTTACGACTACGGATATGATGCACCGTACCGCTGGGGCGGCGGATACACCACGACCACGTATTACACGCAGCCGGTTTCCTACGGCTACCGCTATCGCCGCGTCGTGCGTCCCGCTCACGCCTATTACCGCGGATCATATCCCGTCGTGCGGCACCGTTGGAATCATCACCACTGGTAAGCGTTTCGCTCATCTCACGAAGGGCCGCACTCCGAATGAGCGCGGCCTTTCTCCCCACTTCACGATCTTTGCGACCCGGTTTCGGGAGGCTCTCGTCAGGTCGCCGTCGCGCCGAACGTGGGCGGCGGCTTGAGCGCTCCCTCGCCGAAGAAGGCTGGCCGAATTTGGCGCGCAGAGAGTGGCAGCTAGTCCACTGTGTATCTGGCGGTGAGCGAATGACCGTGCAAGCTCGCAGAAAACACCACGATGGCCTTCGGCGACAACTCGGTCTGCAGCCTCCCCTTCATCAGGTTGGGGCTGGCGGGAGCGAGCGGAACGGTGATGGTCTTACCGCCATCCTGAACCGTTGCCCGTCCCCGCATGTCCTTGGTCGAGAGCGGAGAACCATCATCGTCACCGACATAAAAGACGATGTCTGTGCCCTTGCTGACAAACTCGATCGGGTGGCCCTGCGATTTGACGACGGGGCCGCCGTTGCTGCCCTTCGTCTGGGCCGTTGCAAGGTTGGGCATTGCGGCGATCACGACCATCATGGCTGCTGGAATATACGTTCTCATGGGTGGGTCCTCGGGCTTGTGCGGATTTCAGTAGGTTTCCGCGGTTGGGAAGGTTGCGGTATGGCCGGCTACCAGCTGCTCCAGCGGCTGCTTGCCGAAGATGAGAAACAGGATCGGGGTCACGACAGTGTCGAGAATTGTGGCGCTGAGCAGACCGCCGAAGATTGTCACGGCTACGGGATGAAGGATTTCCCGGCCGGGCTCGTCAGCCCCGATCAAGAGCGGCGTCAGGGCCAGCCCTGCGCAGAGTGCCGTCATGAGAACGGGACTGAGGCGCTCCATGCTGCCTCGAGTAACCAACCCGGTTCCAAAACGTTCACCTTCATGAACGGCGAGATTGATGTAGTGGGAGATCTTCAAAATGCCGTTGCGCGCCGAGATGCCGGCAAGCGTGATGAAGCCGATCATCGACGCCACCGACAGAGGCTGGCCGGAGACCTTCAGCGCCGCAACGCTGCCGATGAGGGCGAGTGGTATGCCACCCATGATGATCAGCGACAGCGCGGTTGATCGGTATCGGCTGTAAAGGACGAGGAAGATCAGCGTCAGGGACCCCAGGGATAGAATGCCGATGCGCCAGGAGGCTTCCTGCTGCGCCTGAAAGGCGCCTTCGAGCTTGGTCGTGTAGCCTTGCGGCAAGTCGAGTTCTCGAAGCGCATTCTGAATGTCGGCAGCGATGTCGGCGGTGTCGCGGCGCCCGTCTCCGTTGCCATAGACAACGATCCTGCGCTGAGTCCCCTCCCGTTGAATCTGGTTCGGCCCATCTGTCTCGACCACGTCGGCCAGTGCGCTCAGCGGAACGAACTCCGGGCCGGTCGGAATGAGCAGATTTTGCAGTCCCGTTGTGGAACGGTCTTGCTCCGCCAGGCGCATCACGACGTCAAAACGGCGATTGCCGTCGACGATCTGGGAGACCTTTCGGCCATTGGACAAGGTATCGAGCGCCTGCGTAATCGCGGCCGGCGTCAGGCCATGAAGTGCGGCGCGAGCATGATCGACCTGAACCCGCACTTGCGGAATCAGTACCTGCTTCTCGACCTGTAGATCGACCAGACCGGGAACGGCTGAGAGACGCTGGCGCACGGTCTCCGACAGGCGCCGCAATATCTCGATGTCCTGCCCGAAGATCTTGAGCACGATCTGCGCACGGATGCCGGACTGAAGATGATCCAGGCGATGGCTGATCGGCTGTCCGATGGCAACCGACGCCGGCAATGCGGAAAGGGATTCCCGAACGCTCGCATAAATATCCGCCTTCTGGCGCTTCGACGGAACCAGATCGACATCGATCTCGCTGAAGTGCACGCCTTCGGCGTGCTCATCGAGCTCGGCGCGGCCAGTACGGCGTCCGACCGATCTCACTTCGGGTATCCTTGCGAGCAACTGCTCCGCCAACAGTCCTAGGCGGTTCGATTCCGCGAGCGAAATGCCAGGATTGTATTGTAGCGACAGCACCAGCGTTCCTTCGTTGAAGGGGGGAAGAAAACTGCGGGGCATCTGGCTCGCGGCGTAACCTGCCACGACGACCGCCGCCGCGACGGAGCCCAGCACCAGGCCTCGCCGCTCGAAAGCCCATCCCAGGATCCGCCGGTTGGCCTGCTTCAGCTTGGTGACGATCGGGCTCTCGCGGTCACCTGAACGAGTTCGTCCCGAAAGCAGATAGTAGGCCAGGACCGGCGTTACGGTGATCGACGTCAGCAGCGAAGCAAGGATCGAGACCACATAGGCCACGCCAAGCGGCGTGAACAGCCGCCCCTCGATACCCGGAAGGGCGAACAGCGGCACGAAGACGAGAACGATGATCATCGTTGCATAGACGATGCTGGAGCGGACCTCCTGGCTGGCCGCGGAAATCACTTCCAGAGCAGGACGTGGCATGCTCAGCGCGGCGTTTTCCCGCAAGCGCCGCAGAATGTTTTCAACGTCCACCACGGCATCGTCGACCAGTTCGCCGATGGCGATGGCAAGGCCGCCAAGCGTCATGGTGTTGATCGTGAGACCAAAGGCGCGGAACACCAGGATTGTCACGAGGACCGATATTGGAATGGCGGTCAGGGAAACGAGCGCGGCGCGTCCGTTCATCAGGAACACGAACAGGATGACGGCGACGACGACTGCGGCCTCGACGAGAACGCGCTCGACATTGGTTATCGATGTTTCGATGAAGGTGGCCTGCCGGAATTGCACGTTGGTAACGTTGATCCCATCGCGCATGCTGCGTTGCAGCTCCCTGAGCGTGGCTTCGATATTGCCCGTCAGCGCCACGGTATCCGCAGCCGGCTGCTTCATCACGCTGATGATGACGGCAGGCTTGCCGTTGTACCCGGCGTCGCCCCGCTTGGTGCGCGCCGCAAAATCGACCGACGCGACCTGCTTCAGCAGGATCGGCTGCTGGTCGCGGTTGGCAACGACAGTGTTAGCGAGATCTTCGATCCTCCTGGTGATTCCAACGTTGCGGATCAGGTATTCGCGGCCGTGCTGGTCAACAAAGCCACCGCCGCTGTTGGTGCCGAACTTTGCGACCGCCCGCTCGATCTGGTCATGGTCGATGCCGAGCGCCTGCATTGTCGCGACGTTTGGCGTCACGCGGTACTGGCGGACCTCGCCGCCGATGGGTATGACCTGGGCGACGCCGGGAATGGCAAGGAGCTGCGGTCTGACGACGAAGTCGGCGATCTCGCGCACGTCCATGGGCGACGCCGTGCCATCGCTGGTCAGCGCGATCAGCATGATCTCGCCCATGATCGACGTCACCGGCCCCATCTGGGGATTGACCGAAGCAGGCAATTGTTCGCGGATCAGCGCCAGCCGCTCGGAGACGAATTGCCGGGCCCGGTAGACGTCGACACCCCAGTCGAATTCGACGTAGACGACCGACAGACCGACGCCTGAAACCGAGCGTACCCGGATCACGCCAGGCATGCCGTTCATCGACGTTTCAATCGGAAACGTCACCAGCTGTTCCACCTCCTGGGGCGCCAGTCCCTCGGCCTCAGTCAGGATGTTGACGGTCGGGCGATTGATGTCCGGCAAGACGTCGACAGAAACGCTCGGCAGGACAAACAGGCCGTAGCCAACCAGCACGGCGGCTACAGCCAGCACGAACAAGCGATGACGCAAGCTTGTCTCGACGATGCGCTTGAACATGAGCGGTCTACCGGATCTGGTTGATGAGGTCGGTACCGCGAACGACGATGCGTTCACCCTCGTTGAGGCCGGCCGCCACGATCACGCGGGCCGCGTCGAACGGCAGCACGCGGACCGGCTTCGGCTCGAAGCGCTCGGGCCCGGAGTGCAGCCAGACGATGGTCTCGCCATTGCCGCTCCGAACGACGGCTTCGCGCGGGAAGATCAGACCCGCCACGGGAGCGCCGGTCTGGACCATCACGTTGAGCGGTTGGCCGATATTGAGGCCCGTCGGCGGCTCCGGTATCGCAAACTGAACGACGGCTGCATGCTGGCGCAGTGTTCGGCTTGTTCCAACGAAGGTCAGTGCGATCTGCTGCCCGCTCGGGGACATTGCGGTTGCGGCTTCCGGCTGCTTCAAGCCTATATCGTCATAGGCCAATGCCTCGACCCAGAGGCTGCGGGGGTCCGCGATCTGAAACAGGACGTCTTGTGGTTGGATGACTTGCCCCGGCACGACTTTGGCGGACGTGATGATGCCGTCGGTCGGCGCCCGCAGCTCTTCAAAATCGGTGCGGGAATTTCGGACGGTTTCGCGGCGCGCCCGCAGGCCCTCCAGCTCGCTCTCGAGGTCGTTGACCTGCCCTTGGGGCACCGCGCCGCGGTCGGCCAGCGGCCTCAGACGCCCCAGCTTGTTTTCCGTCACCGCCATCAGCTGCTCGATCTCGCCGACTTTCTCGAGGATCGTCGTCCGATCCGCGATTGGCAGACTCGGTTCGATCTGAATGAGCAGATCGCCCTTGCGGACAGATTGTCCGATGCGAGGTATGCCGTCACTGCCGGGAACAACGCGCCCCCCGTAGATGCTCTGCACGATGCTGCTGCGGTCGGGAGCGGCCATGACGCGGCCGATCAGCGTAACCGCGGGTCGAATTGTCCGCGGCTCGGCCGCGGCGGTCCGTACATCAAGCAGCCGCTGCGTCGGCTTGGCTGCAAAGACGGTGCCGTCTTGCAGGCGCCGCGGGGCATCGCTCAGTGCGGGAGCTTCCGGCGGATTTGGTCGCGTTGCGTTCGTCCGGCCCTCGCCGAACACGATGGCCGCGAGAATGACGAAGGCTCCTGCCATCACGGCGCAGATGGAGGCAGCCATGCTGCGGCCACGTTGTCGCCAATAAGCAAAGAGCAGACCGAATCCCACAGCCGCAAGGGCAGAGGCGGCGATCGCAGTTCGGCTGGAAAAGAGCGGACCGTGCTCCTGCTTTTGTTCCGTGGGCCGGGCAACGGCGGCACGCACCGGCACGAGCGAGTCCACCAGCAGATCGTTTCCCTTGCTCGCGGTGATCGAGAAGATGACTTCAACTGATCCGGACAGCGTGCCACTGGGAATTCCGGCGGAGTAGACCCCCTTCCCCACGTTCTCGGCATTGACCGGCTCGGACTCGCCGACCGTGATCTGCAAGGCCGCATCTGAAACCGGCTCGTTCGTGATCGCATCGTCAATGAAGACGGAAAGCTTGCCGTCTTTCAGGATACCGACGACCTCGTACAGCTCGGACCGCGCGGCCACGCGTGGGTAGGCCGACGAAACAACCGCCGGTTTGTCGGCTTCGCCGTGATCGTGTCCCTCATGGCCAAGGGCGCTCGACAAACCAAAGAACAGGCTCGCGACCAAGCCAAGGCCGGCCAGCCCAAGGGTACCAAGCCGCCCTTTCGGGCAGCGCCGATTGATCAACATGAAAAAGTCCTTCAGACATGCGAAAAGGCGGCGGCCGAACGGGCCGCCGGAACTACGCGATGCTGAAGGTACTTGGCGGCCGAACGAGCGCCTCTGGGCTCATTCCGACAAGCGCGCGTGCAAGCGGCAGCTCGATGGCACCGAGCACTTCGAACGAGCTGGGCAGGTGAATGAAGTGCGGCGAGGCGATCGAGGTGCCGAACATGTCCCAGGCCACGCCCGGGGCACCCCCCTCGTCGTGATCCGGCCCGTCATGAACGTGGCCCTCGGAGTCGTCATCTCCATGGGAATGCACGTGGCCCGCCAGCTGATCATGGAAATGCAGCGCCCCGCTCAATGCGACAGAAGGCGCCGGCATGGAGCCAATGGCCGCCTGTACCTGCGAAACCGAAATCAGGCTCACCTGAAGCACGAACGTCCATATCGCCACGAACATGGCTGCTCTGGCGAGTCGACGGAAGCGTTGGGTGAAGCCGTGCTGCACAGCAATGAACTAGGCGATCCCGCCTCCGATTTCAATGACCTTGAGCGATCCCAGGGAGAGCTTTACCGCAAGCGTTCCTCGACAAGTCGCCAGAATCGTCGGCGCGGGGCGCGGCGAGTTCCCTCATCCATGCCTTGTCGATCGGGTCACTCGCCCGGCGCGATCGCGTTGCTCGGGGTCGGCCGATCGGTGATCTGCTGGCCGAACAGGCTACCGATCAGCTCGACGGCCGTACGTGCCGTCCGACCACGCTCATCCAGGAAGGGATTCAGCTCGACAATGTCGACCGACCCAACGACGCCGGAATCGTGCAGCAGCTCCATGATGAGGTGCGCCTCGCGATAGGTGGCTCCGCCCGGCACTGTCGTGCCGACGCCCGGCGCTACGCATGGATCGAGAAAATCGACATCGAAGCTCACATGCAGCACACCGTTGCTCGCCTTGACCCGCTCGATGACGCGGCGGATCAAGACGGCGACGCCAAACTCGTCGATCTGCCGCATGTCCACGATCCGGATCCGACGCGAGCGCATCAACTCCTTTTCGAGCTTGTCGATCGAACGCGCGCCGAATAGGTCCAACTTGTCCGGACCAATCGAGGCGCGCGGTTCGTCGCCGAGCAGGCCCTCGAGGCCAGGCTCACCGCAGAGGAAGGCGGCCGACATACCATGCATGTTTGCGGTGATCGTCGTCTCCGGCGTGTTGTAATCGGCGTGGGCATCGAGCCAGAGCACGAAGAGTTCGCGTCCGCGCTCCTGCCAATGGCGCGCCATCGCATTGACCGACCCCATGGACAGCGTGTGATCGCCACCGAGGAAGATCGGCAGCGCGCCGGTTGTCGCGATCTCATAGCCCCTGCGGCTCAGGGCGCGCGTCCAGCGTTGGATTTCGCGGTAATGATTGGCGTTTTGGGGCGGCTTGTCGGCAAGGTCCCGAAGTTCAGCCACGGACAGATCGCCACAATCGACGACATCGAAATCCAGGCTTTCGAGCAGCGTCGCAAGGCCAGCAGTGCGCAGCGCCGCGGGCCCCATCAAGGTGCCACGCTGAGAAGCCCCCATGTCGATGGGAGCGCCGAGCAAAGCGATGCGCCGGGCTCGATCCGTCATGGTCCGATCGGTCACGGCTGTCTCCTACATCAGCAAGGTTGACCCAGCCTAACAGAGATTCGCACCCGTCGTTTCCCGGGAAGCCCGCGCATTGGCCGACGTGTCATCGGAACAAAACCATCCCTGCTGAATTGCCCATCCAGGCCGGCACCCGCCGTCAACCACGGCGCCTGTCGCAGATAGCCAAAGGTCATCAGGCCCGCTGTTCAAAAAAGCGCTCGCGCGGATAGCCAACGGTGTCGGCCTCCATCGTCAGGCCTGGAGGTCACGCCCTTGAGCACGGAGATACCGCAATCCACATCCCAACCCGGCATGGCCGAGCGTGCCATCGATACGGCGGCGGACGTTTCCCGCACGATCGGTGAAGTCGCCGGAGGTCTGCACGCCGCCGTAGGTCGTGTTACCTCCGCCGTCGAGGAATCGCGGAAACCTGGCGGGGCGCTTGCGACAGTTGCAGCGATCACCCGCGAGGCGCCGCTTGCCAGTCTGTTCGTCGCGTTCCTCTTCGGCGTCGCAGTCGCGCGCCGGCGCTAGAGTTTGATCCTGAGTGTGCAGCGGCTTTTCCAAAGCATCATGCTGAATCAATAACCTAAAGCGCGATGACGATTCTTCCAGATCTCATCGTGCTTTAGCAGCGAGGCCAACCTGCTCAGGCTGCGCTGATTGCCTCGATCTTGACCGCCAGGAATTGCTTTTCGAATGCCTCGGCCGGCATCGGACGGCCGAAGAAATATCCCTGCCCTTCTTCGCATCCCATGCTGACCAGGAAGTCGGCCGTTGCCTTGTTCTCGATACCTTCGGCCACCACCGTGAGACCGAGCTGCTTGCTGAGGCCGATGGTCGAGCCGACGATGGCGGCATCATCGGAGTTGGCAAGAAGACCGAACACGAACGACCGGTCGATCTTGAGTCCGTCGAGAGGGAACTTCTTGAGATAGCTCAGGCTCGCATAGCCGGTGCCGAAATCATCGAACAGGACGCGGACGCCGAGGTCCTGAATTCGCTTGAACAAGTCGAGCACACGGCGCTCGTCATGAAGCAGGATATCCTCGGTAACTTCGATTTCGAGAAGCGACGGCGTCAGCCCGGTCGTTTCGAGCAGTGCTGCAACTGAATGCGCGAGATCGCCCGATTGAAGCTGCGAGGGCGAGAGGTTGATCGCGACGCGCACGTTGTTGCCGGACAATTCCCAGGCGCGCGCTTGACGGCAGGCGGTCTCCATCACCCAGTTCGCGATCCGCTCCGACAGCGCAGAGGTGTTAACCACCGGCATGAACTCCGCGGGCGAAACGTAGCCGCGCACCGGATGTCGCCAGCGGATGAGCGCTTCGGCCCCGACTAGGCTGCCGTCGATCAGGCGAACCTGCGGCTGGTAGAACAGCTCGAACTCGCCGCGATCCGCGGCAAGCGCCAGCTCGCTCTCCAGCGTCAGCCGATTCTCGAGCTCCTGCCTGATCGCAGTCTCGAAGATGACATGGCTGCCGCGCCGCGTTGCCTTCGCGCGGCTCAGCGCCAGATGGCCGTTGCTCAGAAGATCGTCGGCATTCTGCCCGCCTTCCGGATAGACGGCAACGCCGACGCTGATCCCGACCCGGTGCTGCCGCTTGCCTGCTGAAAGCGGGGCTTGAAACGCCTGCGCGATCCGCTCGGCAAACTCTGCGATCGGTTCGCCGGCTTCCAGGCAATCGATGGCTATGGCGAACTCGTCGCCGCTGAGCCGGGCGACGATCGCCTTGCCGTCGACTTCGCTCCGCAGGCGCTCGGCGACCGCGCGCAGCACGAGGTCTCCGGCCGAGTGCCCGAGCATGTCGTTGATCTCTTGGAAGCCATCGAGGCCGAGCACGAGCAGTGCGACACCGCAGGACCGCCGCTCCGCCGCACTGATCAGATCGGTGAGGCCCACATGCAGCATGGGCCGATTGGCAAGACCGGTCAGCGCGTCGTGTTCGGCCAGGTATCTGATACGTTCAGCTTCGCGTTTGCGAACTGAAATGTCGCGCAGGATCGCTCCGTATTGAAAGCCGTCCGTTCCCTGCCACCCCGAGAAGCTCGCTTCGACCGGAAAGGTTTCACCGTTCTTGCGCCGGCCCTCGAACTCGACGACCACCGCCCCGCCCGGCACCAGAAGCGCCTGGCGCGCATCGTCGAGCATTGAAGGTCTTGCGTCGCCGTCCGTTGGCACGGCGCACAGCGTGTCGAACCGGCGGCCGATGATCTCGGCCGGCATGTAGCCGAAGATCGCGCTCGCGCCGGGATTCCAGACCGTGATCCGGTGTTCCCCATCGGTGCAGACGAGCCCGTCGCCGAGCGACATCGCGATGCGGTGAAAGCGGCTCTCGGCGATGCGTCCAAGCAGACTACGGAAGTCGATTTCGTCCAGCGCAATTGCCGTCAGGTAGGCGATGACAGCGATGTGGAACAGCGATGTGTCGATGACGAGCGGCCATCTCGCCTGCACGAAGGCAGCGGCCAGCTCGACGGTTACGCCGGCTCCGATCAGGATTGCGACCCGACTGCTGGGTGCGAAGCGGCGCCACGAATAGACCATCAGCAGGCAGACTGCGCCCAGGCCGAGTATCATGCCGATATTTGATGTCCAACGCAGCATCCGGTTCTGAAGGATCGATTCAGCGGCCAGCGCCTGGAGGACCGGTCCGGAGATGATCCTGCCGTTGGGAACACTGAATCGGTCGCCAAGCTCGAGCGCAGTGGCACCGATGACGACCTTCTTGTCTTTCAGCTTGCCCAGAGTGGCGGCATCGCCGCGCAGCACGTCAACATAGGAGACGGCGGGAATGGAGGCCGCGCGAATGCTGAAGTCGATCAGGAAGGGCCGCCGGCGATTGGCGTCCTGGCCCGCCAGCACGACCGCCATCGAGGGCATGAAAGCGTCGCCGATCTTCTCGTCGAACGGATAGCGGCGCACGAGGCCGTCGGATTCGACTGCGACATTGACGACGGCTGGCCACGACTGGTTGCTGAACGACTTCAGCGGGCGGTTGACGTGAACCGGGCCACCATTTTGCGTCGGCTGCTTGAACGACGGAAGGATCGTGGAGCCCCCGACCTCCCGAAGCGCGCGAGCGAAAGCCTCGTCCGAGGCCGGATCCGACGGCGTGCTGAAATCGACATCGAAGGCAATGTCCTGCGCTCCCGCCGCCTCGAGCCTCCTTAGCAGCTCCGCGTGCAGCCGGCGCGGCCAGGGCCAGACCCCGATCCGGTCGATCGATGGCGCATCGATAGCCACGACGACAATATCGCCGCTGGCATCACGCGATTGCCAGGCAAACCGCAAGTCGGTGAGCGCATTGCGGAGCGAACCATGCCATCCCGTGGACAGCACGATCGCGAGCGCGATCACAACCAGAATATGCGGCCGGTAGGCTTTCAATCCACCCTCCTACGCACCCGTATCGGGTGGGTGCGCCCCCCGTCATCCCCTGACAATCGCCTCAGCGTCGGTTGTGGCCATAGGCATTGCCATGGCCGCTGCTGCCACCGTTGCCGTTGTTGCCCCTGCCGTTGCCCGTGGCCCCATTGTTGCCGTGACCGCTGTTGCCGCCGTTACCGTTATTGCCGTTATTGCCGCTGTTGCCGCCGTTACCGTTATTGCCGTTATTGCCGCCGTTACCGTTGTTGCCGTTGCCACCGCCGTTTCCGTTGTTGGCCCGCGGAGCATCGCTCGATGCACCGGCTGTCGTCGCGGCGATCGTCGCGTTTGTGTTGCCGACACCGCTGGCTGCCGCGCTGTTGGATGCGGCCGGATTGGTCTTGCCGTCGCTCCACACCGTCGGACTGTCGGTGCTGGCATTCGCGTTGCGCACCTGTCCTGGCACACCGCCGCCGTGAGCGAGGCCCCGCGTGACCTTGTGGACGTTCAGCTTGACCTCGCCGAGCGAGTTCGAAATGCGCACCACGCCCGGCTTGGGGGCATGCCCCTCGGCCGCCTGTCCCGACGCCTTGGGTGCACCAGCCGCCTTCGTGCTCTTGTCGACCGGACCGAGAGCGTGGATTGCATGGCCGTTCGCGGCATTGCGCGGTGCCGACAGGCCCGATTTAGGCACGGGCACCCGCTCGATGGTCGGGGCGCGCGGCTTGCCTTGCTCGATCGGACTGAACGTGCCTGCGCCGCTCAGGCTGAGACCAGGCTTGCCGTGCTCGAAGACGGTGGCAGCTTGCCCCGGCATGACCTGGGCAATCTGTCCCGTCCTGAAGTCGGAGACTTGGACTTGGCCGCGGAGCACGCCGACCTTGGTGCTGCCCGCCGCCACGGTGACGCTGAACCTCGTGCCCTTGACCACGGCGGCGAGGTAGGGCGTCTCGACCTCGAAATGCTTGACGTTGCGCTTTTGGACCTCGAGCAGGATCGAACCTGCTTGCTGGATGATGGTGGTGGAAAGACCCTCCTTCTGCTCGGCTGGAAGGCCAACCACCGAGTTGGGAGAAATCAGCATCGTTTCCTCGCCGCGGACCAGCAGCACGCGCCCGTTACGCCCGGTGCGAATGGTATCGCCAGGCTTCAGCGCCTCCTCCTGCTTCAGCGACACCTGCTGCGCGCCGCTGGTGGCGACCCAGACCTCGCCCGAGGCCTTGCTCACCGACCAGGCTCCGCCGTCCGCGGCGGACGCACCGGAAACCGTCGCGAGGATCAGCGCCGCCGCGAAGGCGCACCGCATTCCAACTCTGCCCAACATCGCGATCCCTCAGTCGCAGTACAGCCAAGCCTGAGGAGTATCGGAAATCACTCAAGAGAGAATTAGCAGGTATCGGCCAGCCGCGCGGGCGCCTTAACCAATCATTGACCATAAAAAACTATGAAAAATCATGCGGCTAACGAACCCTTACCGAGCTCTCGGGAAATCTCCGTTAAACTACGGAGTCTGGATCGCGGTGCGAGGTGTGACATGGCACCTGCTTAGCGTTCTCGGGCTGTTAGCACCAATTTTCGCAGGGGCCCTGCAAGCATCCGCACAACAGGCGAACCAGCCGGGCTTCGATCCGCGCCAGCCTGAGAAGTACTTTGATAACCAGACCGAGCAGGAATCCCTCGGCCGGCCACCGGTCCGGTTGCCGAGCGTCGGACAGCCCACTCCGGGCGGGGATGCCAAGCCGCAATTTGTGCTGCGCGGCATCGACGTCATTGGCGCTCACGCCATCTCCCGCGATCACATCGCCGCGGTCTATCAGCCTTACCTTGCCAAGAAGGTCTCTCAGGCCAATCTCGCTGCGATTGCCGGCGCGATCAGCGAACTGTACCGCGAGGCCGGATTCCACCTAAGTCGCGCGATCGTGCCGCCGCAGGATATCGCCGACGGCCGGGTCCGGATCCAAATTATCGAAGGCGCCATTGTGCAAGCCGAGCTGAAAGGCGATGGCGCCGAACAGTTCGGCGTCAGGCCGATGCTCGGGCCGATTCTGGCCGAACAACCCTCGCGCCTTGCAACGCTCGAACGCCAACTGTTCCTGATCAACGGCAGACCGGGCGTCCGGATCACCGATACCGCGCTGGAGGAGATCGGCGGCACGACGGGCCGCTTCCGCCTGATCGTCTATTTGAAGACCTGGCACGTCTTCTCCTCCTTTGGCCTCGACAATCTCGGATCATCGTCGGTCGGCCCCTGGCAAACCTACGCAACCGGCGCGTTCAATTCCTACCTCACGCCCGGCGACACCCTTTCGGTCAACCTGTCGACCATTGCCAACGATCCGCGCCAGCTCGGCTTCGCGCGGATGTCCTACGACGCGCCGGTCGGTGTCGATGGTTTGCGCCTCGGCGCATCGGTGCTGTACAGCGCGGTGAGGCCCGGCGACGCCCGACGCCTCGACAGCGACATCACCACGACCGAAGCATTCGAGCTGCGTGCCAGCACCGTTCCGCTGCAGTCGCAATCGTCCACGCTCACGCTGACAGCCGCGACGACCTTCAGCAATGTGTCCGAGCATGACCTTTACGGGCCGTGGTACAACGACCACATCAGGACGGCGAGCCTGACCGCCGACTATAGGCTTCAAGACGGCTTCGGCGGCACCAATTTCGCGACGGCGAGCTTCCGGCAAGGCCTCGACATCTTTGGCGCATCACATTTCGACGACGATCTGCTATCGCGCGCTGGCGCCTCGTCGAACTTCTCGGTGCTGAGCTTGTGGTTCACGCGCCACCAGACATTCAACGATGCCTGGTCGCTCAAGTTCTCGGCTGCGAGCCAAACCGCGTCACGGCCATTATTCACTTCGCAGCAGTTCTATCTTGGCGGCGCGGCTTTCGGCCGAGGCTATGGCGCAGCCGAGATCAGCGGCGACAACGGTCTTGCCGGCACGATCGAGCTGCGCTTCGATCAGAAGCTCAGTTTCCGCTACTGGACCGGCTATCAGCTCTATGCCTTCGGCGACGCGGGCGCCGTCTGGAACCACGGCTACCGCCTGAGCGATGGCCTGTCGCTCACATCTGCCGGAGCCGGTGTGCGCTTCTTCCTCCCTGACGATCTCCATGCCGACTTAGGCGTGGCTGTCCCCTTGAGCTACCGGGCACCGGACAACGAGCGTCGCAGCCCACGCTTCCTTTTCACGCTGTCGAGCGCATTCCGGCTCTGCCCCGAACGCGGCAAGGCCGGCTGTCTTTAGCCGCCCTGTCGCAGAACGGCGCCATGACAGGGCGACCGCTTTCGCGGCCCTGCTCAGAACTTGCGTAACTGCCGGTCGAAGATCGTGAGCAAGTCACCGGTTTGGACGATCATGAACCGGCGAATGTTAGCGGAAAAGCCTTGCGGCAGATCAAGGCGGCTCCCAAGCGGCACGCTAGAAGAGCAACATGGCCTCGGAGAGACAAGTGTCGCACTATACCGCAAGCCTTGATACGAAAAGCCTTGATACGAAGAGCCTTGGCTTGGCCGCGGCAAGAGTGCCCGCATTCGTACGGCATCTCTATCGTTCGACCCGCAAGCTGTTCCGGTCGGTCATCGCCCGCATTGACCTCTCGCAGTTTCCAGGATCATGCTGCGGTTGAGCGCGGCGGACGCGAGCGAACGTAGAAAGATTGCCCCATGTCCCGGCACGTAAGAAGGATTTGCCTCCTGATTGGCGTAGTCTCTGGCGTCGGTACGTCCGTCCTGGCCGCTGACGCCGATCACGGCGCCGACCTTGCCAGGCGCTGGTGCGCGAGCTGTCATGTCGTGGCGAACGGGCAGACCCAGGCGAGCGCCGATGTTCCCTCCTTTCCGTCCGTTGCGCGCAGGCAGGACTTCAGTCCGGAAAGGCTCGCCTTCTTCCTGCTCGATCCGCACCCGAAGATGCCGAACTTTCCCTTGAGCCGAGCCGAAGCCGCGGATATTGCGGCCTACATCGCATCGCTGCGATAGAGCGTGATCCGGACCCGAAGCTCACGTTGGCACGAAGCGTGGAGCGCTTTTCGGAAGAGACCGTGCTCAAAGCCGCAGACGACTCCCACCGATCTCCTTGCGGTCTAGCGGTCACCGGACGAAAGCGATCCGCTACAAGTGCAAATCCCTGCCGGAGGACCGGCAGGGATCAGCAGAAGGGATGACGGACGGCGAATGGAGTCGTTCGGTGGCCCATCATGGACCTGCGTGAGTATCGAAGCGCGGATCTTAACATCGCACAAGATCAAGTTGTGGGCACGCCGTACACGCAGCGAGAATCAAGACTTGTCCTTGCCTGGTTGCATGAGACTGCCCGTCATTTGGCGCATGTGATCTCCCGCGCTCGTGAACTGACTGCGCAGGAAATCGGACTGGATACGCATCGCTTCCTGCAAATCGGTGGCATGTACAAGCTTGCGCGCATGCTCAAAGGCCGACTTCATGTTCTGCTCGGTAAAAGCGAGCGCCTGCTTCGATACCTCCGTCCCCGCGCCCGGAACGGATGACATTGATTTGCTGGCGGCCTCAAAAAACATGCCGAAGGCCTTTTCCGCCTGGTCGATCGTCTTCTCTGCCAAGTCGCGCAACTCGGCCGGAACTTCGAGTTTCGGTTCGATCATGGTCGCACTCTCCCTTTTCGAACTGGATACCACATTTGCCGGACCACCTTCCAGCGGCCAGCCGCGGGGAATGACACCCGCTGACGGGTGTATGAGGAAAATGGATGGATGCAGCCTGGTCCGGCGCGCGGCCAGACTTTAGGACAAGGGGTGCTCAGGAAGAGCTTCCTCGGTGGCCAGATCTTCGACCAGCTTGATCACTTCGAAACGCTGTCGAGGCGCGAGCTTCAGAAACGCGCGGAGCAGGCGCAGGCTCTCGACGGTGCCGCTTGCAGGCACGCCGAGCTTGAGATGCAGCTCGGCGGCGAAATTGAGGTCTTTCATCTCGCACCTATGACAAGCATCGGCCTTCGCGATCCACTCAAGAACCGAACGTCGCAACAGAACCTGTCGCGACGAACTCTCGGCCGGGGGCGCCCGCCAGGCTGGCACGCTGAACTGCACCCAAGCGACAGAATTGGTTGTAATTATGCCAAGGAACAACTCCTCCAGCAAGCCCGGCTCGGGTACGATGCTTCTTCTGCACCGAACCACGGCGATTCCGGATAACAGGAATATCGACGGCCGTCACCCACCTGCGTCAAGAAGCTGCATCGAACACGTATACAGTCTTGGGCGCCGTTGGCGCTGCGCTTCGCTATTGTTTCCTATGTGAATGGACATTTGCGGACACCAACAGACGCTTGGCAGCGTATACACGTAGCTGTTGAGTGACGTTCGGAGGTTGTATCGTCGATGGCAGGACCGCGTGATCTTCACGCCAATCGGGCTCCGGTGAGCGGCCGCGATACCCTCAGCGAGCCTCATCGGGCCCGATTTGCTTTCCATCCGTGAACCGCCGTTCAGAAACAAACGACAAAGCGATTGGAGAACGGACACGCAGATCACGGCGCCCCGGCTGGAGAAATCTGGAGCGTATCACCACAAAGGACAAAGGCATGCTTTCTCGCTGCGATCTCATCAAGGGCGCTGCAGTCGCGCTTCTCACCCTTTCGGTACAAGGCGCATGGGCCCAGGAGACAAAGATGAACCTCTTCAAGATCGTTACCGTCAAGGACGAAATTGTCGTTGGATTGTCGGCGGAGGAGCTTCAGGCGCTTGGCGGCAACGATGCGAGCGCCGTTGCACGCGCGCTGGCACAGAAGGGCGACCTCACAGTTTGGCAGTATAATGTGCATCGAGGCCCGAACGGCGAACTGCAGCAGGCGCCGACCGCCAAGATCGGTCTTTTGGCCAACGCGTCGCTTCGCGTCGAGCCCTACACCACGCCGTACAAGATTCTGCCTCATCCGTAAGCAGGGTCGGTCACGTCGGCGGCCGAGACCGCCGGCGTGCCGCAATCATCTCCGCCGGTTCGGACGCAGCGTCCCAGCTTCCGTCGCAAAGCCGTAGATCAGCGCCAGCCGATCCAGGCATTCGCGAAAGCGGCGCCCAAAATAGTCGTTCCAGCGCTGCGTATGGACGGCACGACGCTGCCCGATCTGATCCATGGTCAGACCCAGCACCAGCACATCGTGCACCAGCGCGGCGCCGTCAGTCCCGAGCTCGCGCTCGACCCGGTCCAGCCGCAGCACCGCCTGTCGCTGGCTCTCGGTGACCGGCTCGCGCGTGCCGGTGCCATCGACATATTCGCGGGTCGTGTCCACCGCCTGAGGCCCCCGCTCAGCCCGCTCCCAATCGTTCTGAAAGGCGCGCCCGCCGCGGTATTGCGCTTCGTCGATCTGGTGGTGCGCATGCAGCCGGCCGAGCGGATCGCTGCGGATCGACCGCATAGCCAGGATCTTCTCGCCTGAATCGAGCGCGAGCGGATTGTCGACCTCCACCTCCGCCAGCTCGGCATTGAACGGCACCTCCCTCGACCGCCGGTCGTAGATCTGCGCCAGTTTGTAAGACTTGTTGCGTCGGGCACGTGCCACTTGGCTACTCCTTGCAAAATTGACGATCGAACGAAGGCGGCACTCTCAAGGGACGCCGACCAGCCTCAGCACGACCCGCCCGGCGACACGGGCGGACGGCGTGCCAGAGCGACGCGTCAAGCGAGCATGCGGTGCGCAATAGCTGGACCCCGGCTGGCGGGGGTGGCCACAGAAGGCAATCTCCTCGCCGTCCTTGTCGCCGCCATAGGGGTAGTGGCAGTCGGCCGGCTCGAGTTCGATGAGCGGTATCAGGCGCGGCTGGACGCCGACACAGCGCAGCTTCACCCGTTGGGCGGGCTTCATTGCCGATTTCGGCGGCAGATTCAGGTTCGGCAAGGCTGCGCGCCGTGGCGCAAGTGGGCTGGCCTCGCCCGGCCACGATGGCGCGATCGACGGGCTTGTCATCCATTCCGGCAGGACGAGCCCGAGCCGCTTGGCGCGGCCGACCACCGCGCTGCGCGTGTAAGCCGTTCCGAATCGTGCGTTTAGCTGTCTCCCGATCTCCGCATAAGACATGCCTTTGAGAAAATAGTCGCGAAGCGCGTCGGAGTGCTCCGACGGCCAATGGCCCGGTTCCATGCTGCTGTCCTGTGATGCGCCGCCTCCAATCGAACGACGGAAGGCGGAGCATACATTCCGGTATTCCGAATAGAGAGTCAAGCGACAATTCTGATATTCATAATTGCATCAATTCCGAATTTCGGATTACAAGAGGCCAGGTGCGCAATCGAGGGAATCACCATGTTGGACGTTGCTATGATCGAGCGGGGCCTGGAGAAAACGGGCAAGAGCAAGGGCGGCCTGGCGGCGGCCATGGGCGTGCGCCCCGGCGCGGTCTCGGAGATTCTCGGCGGCGAGCGCTTGGTAAAAGCCTCGGAGATCATTCCGATCATGGAATATCTCGAGCTCAATCTTGCGCCGATCATGGGCCGGGTCGGAGCCGGCGCGGTGATCGAGCCGGACTATGAACAGGTCCCCCCGGAAGGTCTCGGCGACGTCACGTTGCCCTTCCCGATCATGGAAGAGACGATCGCATTCGAGATCGTGGGCGATTCGATGCTGCCAAAATACGAAAGCGGCGACGTGATCGTGGTCTACAAGGATCAGCGCCATCCGTTGTCGAGCTTCTACGGTGAAGAGGCGGTGGTTCGGCTCAAGACCGGCGAGCGCTATCTGAAAACCATCGAGCGGGGAAAATCACCCTCTGTCGTCAACCTCACGAGCTTCAATGCCAAGCCGATCGTCGGGGTCAAGCTCGACTGGGTCGGGGAGATCTGCCTGTCCATGCCCAAGGGGCAACTCGAACGACTGCGCGCGAAATCGGCGCGGCCCCGCAAGAAGGGCAAGTGATGGAGCAACAGCCCGCCATTTCGCATTTTCAGAAATGACCATTGACAAAATTCCGGTTTCCGACAATACTCTGCCGCGCTACGACCACGGGGCGCGGCAGGATCGTTTCATGCAATACTTCGTCGTGATGATCGACTATGGGCGGCGGGGCCGCGAGGCGGTCGTCGATCCGGAGATCACGAGGCGCGAAGTCATCTCGCGCATCGCCTCGGGCGAATACCAGAACATCTCGTTCATCCACGAGATCCTGGAGAATGCGGTCGAGGACGTGACCGAGGCCATGCTAACTGAGGCCGCCCTGCCCCAGATCCCGCCTGAGGATATAGACCTCCAGGCAATCGACCTTGATCACACCCGCGATCTGCGCAAGCACGAACGGTCATGACGCAGGCTAGGTAGCCTGCGTCACCGCCCGGTCGGGGATTACACCAACAGAACTGTCGATCCCGTGGTTTTGCGTGCCGCCAGGTCGGCGTGCGCCTTTGCGGCCTCCTTCAACGGATACGTCTGGCGCACCTCGATCTTGACCGCACCGGACTTGACGACATCGAACAGTTCGTTCGCCATCGCGACCAGGCTTTCGCGTTTGGCGGCGTAGGTGAACAGCGTCGGACGCGTGACGTAAAGCGAGCCCTTCTGCGCCAGCAGGCCAAGATTGAGCGGCTCGACCACGCCGGACGATTGACCGAACAGCGCCGCGACGCCGAGGGGCGCGAGGCAATCCAGCGATTTCAGGAACGTGTCCTTGCCCACGGAATCGTAAACCACCGGCACCTTCTTGCCGCCGGTGATTTCGTCAACCCGCTTAACGAAATCCTCTCGTGTATAGATGATCACATGGTCGCAACCATGCGCCTTGGCCAGCTTGGCCTTCTCATCGCTGCTGACCGTGCCGATCACGGTCGCGCCGAGATGCTTGGCCCATTGGCTCAGGATCAGACCAACACCACCGGCCGCGGCATGAAGCAGAATGGTATCGCCCGCCTTCACCCTATAGGTCTGCCGGATCAGATATTGCGTCGTCAGCCCCTTGAGCATCATCGCCGCCGCGGTCTTGTCGTCGACGCCGTCAGGCAATTTCAACAGCCGGTCGGCGGGGATCAGCCGCGCCTCGGAGTAAGCTCCGAGCGGCGAGGCGCCATAAGCGACACGGTCGCCCGGCTTCAGATCGGTAACATCCGGGCCGACCTCCTCCACGATACCGGCTGCCTCGCTACCGAGCCCGCTCGGCAGTTGCGCCGGATACAAGCCGGAACGGTTATAGATATCGACGAAATTGAGACCGACAGCGGTGTGGCGGATGCGGGCTTCGCCGGGTCCAGGCTTGCCGACGCTGACCTCCTCCCAGACCAGAACTTCCGGCCCACCGGTCTTGTGAAATCGAATGGCATGCGTCATGGGCGTTGCTCCCTTATCGTTGAGGTGAAGGTCCGAACACGGAATTGGCCAGCGAAACAGGCATTTGGCCCACCCTGGACAGTACAGAGCCGTAACCAGAATGTCACAGCGAACGGCAAACATTAGCCGTTCCACCTGTGTTCGAAAGAGTTGATGAGGGCTCCGGGCTAGCCGGCAGTAGCTTCGCGTGGGGTTTGGTGGGTCGCCTGCGAAGGAGAGCGGAGATGCCAGCTTACGTTCAGCATCATCAGGATGTCGAGGTCCCGCCCGTGAATTGCCCGGCCTGCATGGGGTTCCTGCCGATGTATGTGCGCGAGGTCGAGCCGCATTGGGGTCTCGCCAGAATCGACTTCGTCTATGAATGCGCCGATTGCGGCGCCGAGGTCAGGCAGACAATCCGCAAACCGGAGCAGCTGCGGCACTGATTTCGCGAACGGCGAGCTGCCTAACTATTTGCGCGGAACGGAAAAAATGCCGCTCACGCGCATCTGATGTCTCCCAAACGAGGCTTGTTCTTTGCCGGGAACGCAGGCAGAACAAGCCTCACTTGGACTCTTGGGAGCGCCCATTCGTGGCTGATCAGAAGGCCTCGACGTCGATCGAGGCAGTGGAAAGCGGCCTCGCCGCGCAAGGTTACATCGCGAGCCGGCAGATCGCGACGGCCGTCTATTTGTCGCAGCAGATCGAGAAGCCGATCTTGGTCGAGGGGCCTGCCGGCGTCGGCAAGACCGAGCTCGCCAAGGCGATCGCTGCCTGGCGCGGCATGAAGATGATCCGCCTGCAATGCTACGAGGGCCTCGACGAGGCCAAGGCGCTCTATGAGTGGAAGTACGCCAAGCAGCTTCTCTATACGCAGATCCTGAAGGACAAGCTCGGTGAGGTTCTCGGCGGCGCGCAGACGTTGCACGCCGCGCTCGACCAGCTGCACGATTTCGGCGACGTGTTCTTCTCCAAGGAGTTTGTCGAGCCACGTCCCCTGCTCCAGGCGCTGGAGCAGCCGGGCGGCTGCGTGCTGCTGATCGACGAGATCGACAAGTCAGACGCTGAGTTCGAATCGCTGCTGCTGGAGATCCTGTCCGACTTCCAGGTCACCATTCCCGAGCTTGGAACCGTTTCGGCCATCACGCCGCCAACCGTGATCCTCACCTCCAACAGCGAGCGCGACCTCGGGGACGCGTTGAAGCGCCGCTGCCTGCATCTGCATATAGGCTTTCCCGAGCAGCGGCTGGAGGAGCGGATCGTCGAAAGCCGCGTGCCCGGCATCTCGCAGGCGCTGCGACGGCAGATGGTCGGCTTCATCCACGAGATCCGCTCGCTCGATCTGAAGAAGCTGCCCTCGGTCAGCGAGACCATCGACTGGGCGCGCGTGCTGGTGCTGCTCCAGGCTTCCGAACTCGATTCCGAGATCGTCAAGGACACGCTCAACGTGCTCCTGAAATACGAAGCCGACATCGAGGCTGCAACGCCGCAAGTGACGACCTTCATTGCCAAGGCGGCACGGTCCAACGTCTTCGGTTGACGCCGATGCGCGAGAACCTCCATCGTTTCTTTCGGGCGGCACGGGGCGCCGGCGTTCACGTCTCGCCTGCGGAAAGCATCGATGCGATGCGAGCAGTCGCGCAGGTCGGCCTCTCCGACCGCGGAATCCTGCGCGACGCGCTGCTCCTGACACTCGCCAAGTCACAGGACGAGAAGCTCGCTCTCGGCGATTGCTTTGATCTCTTCTTCAGTCAGCCGGAGCCGAGGCAAGACCAGCCCGAGGCGGACAACGACGACACTTCGCCCGATGCGGATCAGTCGCCCCCCTCCGACGCTCCCGGCGATGCTGGCGAAGGTCAGCCTTCCCAGGGTTTGGGCCCGCTCGCCCAGATGCTGCTTTCGCAGGACCGCAATGCGATCGCAGCCGCCATCGCCAGCGCCTCCGGTGCGGCCTCCCTGTCCGACATCCGCTATTCCACTCAGCGCGGCATCTTCTCAAGCCGCATACTCGACGCGATGGGCCTTCAGCGCCTGCGCGACGACCTCGACGAGCTGACCGCGACCAATCCGGCCCTGGCCGAGCGCCTGCGCGCCGCACTCGACGGCTTGCGCGAAGCCGTGCGCGATACGGTCTCCCAGGGGCTTGCACTCTACGCCCGCGAGGAGGCCGAGAACCTCCGCAATGAGATCCTGCGCAACGCGCCGCTTGCTCGCATCGAGCGGCGCCAGGTCGCCGAGATGCGCGCACTCATTCGCCAGATCGCGCGCCGGCTGCGAGAGCGCTACTCGAAGCCACGCAAGCGCCAGCGCCGCGGCCATCTCGACGTGCGCCGCACGCTCCGCCGCAATGCGGCCTGGGGCGGCATTCCCTTCCTCACGGCATGGAAGCGCAAGCATCGTGACCGACCGAAGATCGTCGCGCTATGCGACGTCTCCGGGTCGGTCGCTCAAGTCTCAGACTTCTTCCTGCTGCTGATCCACTCATTGCACGAGGTGGTCGACGACGTCCGCTCCTTCGCCTTCTCCTCCCATCTGATCGAGGTCAGTGAAATCCTGGAATCGAAGTCGCCGGAGGAGGCGATGTCCGAGATCATGTCCAAGGTCGGTTTTGGCTCGTCAGATTACGGCTCTTCGCTGGTCGATTTCGAGAAGGAGTTCATGAGCACGCTGACGCCTCGGACCACCGTGATCGTGCTCGGCGACGCCCGCAGCAACAATCTCGACCCGCGTGCCGACATTTTGCGCCGCATCTCCGAGCGCTCCAAGCGGCTGGTCTGGCTCAATCCCGAGGGGCGGCTCGCCTGGGGCTTTGGCGATTCCGAGATGCCGCGCTACGCGACCTTTTGCAGCGTCGTGCGCCAATGCGCCACCGCACAGCAGCTCGAGCGCGCCGTGTCCGATATCGTAGCGACGTATCAGTAAGCAAAATAACCAGCGGTGTCAGGCCGCGTTCCGCTCGGCCTGCGCGAGATTGCACTCCCGGAAGTGATAGGCGATTTCATCGAGCGCGCGCTGCTCCCATTCCTGGGCCTGTGCGAGCCAGAATACACGACGTTCGGAGTCGAGCGCCGCGCGCTCACGGCATAGAAATTCCTGACTGCGAATTTCAACCAGCTTGTTCATGCACTCCACTCCTCCTGTGAAGCCAATCGCCTGCAAATGAGTGTAACAGAGTCCTGCACGGCTCGCCGCGTCATTTCTATGCATATCGCGGCGATGGGACAGCGATGCTTCCCGTGCACTGCGGTAATTCGCACCGCAACATCAAGCTTCGATCATCGATATTTGATTGGCGCTTTCGACGATCTGCTCATGCAACGCTTGGACAGCAACGGACTGCCGCAATTAGTGAAGAGACGTTCTAAACAGTTCACCGAATTCCGGACTCATTGTCGTCGCATGGTCTTCATGCAGCTCCGCTAACAGGGGCGCGCGACTGGGCTATCGTTTGAGGCACAATGAGCAACGACGTCGATTTCGATCTTACCCCGGACCAATGGGACGCTCTGCGCACGCTCCGCAACGCCACGTCGAGTGGTCGCCTCTCGAAGGCCTACCTGATCGAAAGCCTCGTGAAGCTTGGTCTCGTGGACGTCAATGACGGCGTACCGTCGATGACGCCGACGGGACGCAAGGTGCTCGTGCGCGGGTCATGCCGGCTGCTGGATCTCGCGGCATAGCGGCGCGCAACAGGACCGGATCGCTCAATCCCACCGGAGGAGCGGCGTCCCGTACGCCCGCCTCCAGACCGACAGAAAGCGCGGGAACCAGGAATGGGCCACGGCGCCCTTATAGGCCCAGGTGCGGTACTTCAGCCCCTGTTCGGAAATCAGCTCCTGATAGCCGCCGTGGACCTCGGTCGCAGTCCGAATGTCCTTCAATATTCCTTGTGCGCAGGCGCGGTAGGTATCGCGCCCCGTGAACTCGTCATAATCCAGCATGCGATCTGCGAACTCGACGTTGAACGTCGGCCAGGAGGAGCGCCCCTGATAGGCAGGTGCGGCAATCTTGTGGATCATCTTGTTCCTGGGATTGTCGGCCGACACCAGGAAATGAAACGTGCTGGGGATACGAAACCGCGGTTCCGCGATGATCAGATCCGCCGTGGCAGCGAACAGCGCCCGCTCGCTCGCATCGCTCATGGTCCAGAATCCGCGATGCACACCGACGAAATCCAGTGCGACTGATGACGCCGGCGAGGTCGTCCGGTCTTCCAGGGAATGCCTGATATAGCCGTCCTTGCCAAACAGGCGGAGCAGGTCCCTCTTGTACTGCACAAGGTCTCGCCCGAGCAGCCGCTTCAGCTCGTTCTCACCGACGATCCCGAGCTGCACGCCCCACACGAAGGTCGTGTAGACAGAAGCATTGGTTACGAAGCGCTTGCGCTCGGCGCGGGTGTCTGTCGCAGCGGAACGGGGTGCGTTGACATCGCAAAGCAAAGACCTGGTTCCGCCATCATCGAACGGTTCGAGCTCGCTTGCGAGCTGCAGAATGGCTCGCTTCAGGTCGGCGCCATACTCCGCCAGCAACAAGCGGCCGGCATGCGCGCATTGCGACATCGCGAGATAGGACGGTTTCCTCTCCTCGGCAGAGATCATCTGCTGGAGGCCGGCGAGAATGCCGAGCAGCGTGTCGGACGGGCGCGAGAAATAATTCACCCCGAGGTACCGGCCGCGTCCTGCGGGGACGATGGTCGTCGTGACGACGCCGGCACGAACCGCGTCCAGCAACAAGCGGACGCTCTTGTCGAGCAGCCGAGCGCGCCGCACAGCATCCTGCGCATCCAAGATGGTTTCGGGATCGAGGACATCAGGATAGAACCACGCGAAGTCGCGGGGATAATAGGCGGAGGCGTGTGGTGCGCCCGTGACGAGGAAAGCCTCGGTCAGCGAAAAGGCGCTCTCCATCGAGTGCCGATAGAGGTCCCCGATGGCAGTGAACGAATGATCCGATCTTCTCAGGAACCGATCACCGAGAAAATTGACCGCCTGGAGGGCGTTGGCGAGAACGGTCGCAGCCGCACCCTGGTAGAATCGGCTTCTGCGGTTTGAGGGCAACGGGGTATCGCTATTCATATCCTGGCCGGGTCAACTCCGATGGTGCGGGCACCATCCAAAGCCTGCCTGATTCGTATTTCTTCACGATGACCTGGCTGCTTCGGCTGGGGCTTCTTCAGCCTGCCGTCGACCCTTCCCGCGGCCTGAAATTCTCGATCACCCGCAACAGCACCCGCGCGCCCGCGTCGGCATCGGCGAGTTCGACATGTTCATCCGGGTGATGGCTGATGCCGCCGCGGCAGCGGACGAAGATCATGCCGACATCGGCAATGTCGATCATCGCCATGCCGTCGTGCCCTGCTCCGCTCGGCAGCTCGAAGACGGAAAAGCCTTCGGCCTCGATCGCCTGCGCGATCTGCTGCTGGAGCCAAGGCGCGCACGGTGCAGTGCGGTTCTCGTGAGTGACATCGAGCTGAAGCGCCAGCCGCCGGCGCTCGGCGATAGCCTCGATCTGGCGGACGATTTCGGTGACCGCGCGCTTACGATGCCCGTCGGTCGGCGCCCGCATGTCTATGGTGAACGACACCTGGCCCGGAATGACGTTGGTCGCACCGGGCTTCGCCTGGATGTGGCCGACGGTGCCGACAAGGCCGCCCTCGTCGGTGCGGCAAAACTGCTCGATCGCGCCGATGCATTCGGCCGCACCGGCGAGCGCGTCTCGGCGCAGCGGCATTGGGATGGTGCCGGCGTGACCGGCCATCCCGGTCAGCCGCGCGGCAAGGCGCGTGGCGCCGGCAATCGCTGTAACCACGCCAACGGGCAGGTTCTGTGCTTCCAGCACCGGCCCCTGCTCGATGTGCAACTCGATATAGGCCAGCAGCTCGCCCCGCGTCCGTGCCGCTGCGCCGATACGGTCGGGATCGAGCCCGAACTGCACGAGCGCATCGCGCATTGAAACGCCATCGCGGTCGCGCGTGTTCAGCACATTCTCGTCGAAGGTCCCGGCCACCGCACGGCTTCCGAGCAAGGTCGAGGCGAAACGCACCCCCTCCTCGTCGGCAAACCCGACCACCTCGATCGCAAACGGCAGGCGCTTGCCGCGGCGGTTGAGGTCGGCGACGCAAGAGATCGCCGTGATCACACCCAGCGGCCCATCCCATTTGCCCGCATCGCGCACGGTATCGTAGTGCGAGCCGAGCATCAGGCATGGCGCACCCGGCTGGTCGCCTTCGTAGCGGCCACAGACGTTGCCGATCGCATCGAGGCGCGCGCTCATGCCTGCTTCGCGCATCCAGCTCAGGATGAGGTCCGCTGCCTCGCGCAGCTCCGTGGTGAGGTAGATGCGGGTGAGGCTGCCGCCCTCCTCCGAGATTGCGGCCAGATCGTTGATCCGGCGAACGATCACCTCGCCGAGCGATGCACTTTGAACGGCACTGACGGCCCCCATCTCAACAAGCCTTCTCTTCTCTGACCGCCGCCGCTGTCCTGGCGACAATCGGACCGGGTTCCCTGCAGCAAATCACGCCCGGCGCTTGCCCCAACCAAGGCGTGATTAGCATGAATGTGACCACACGCCATGCGACCTCGCGCGGATGCGCCCGGGAGCCGCCGGGAAGTGCCCGATCCCTAGGCAGAACCGCAGCCGATTGATTGCGGGGGCGGCGATCACCTCATGACGGCCAGATACTCGGGATGAATTTCCATGTGAAAGACATCGAAGACAGGCTTCCGGGGCAACTAGCACGCTTCTTGCATTTCCTGGATCACCTGCTCCTCCCGGAGGAGGTTCGGAGGGGGTGGCCAGAAGCACCCGGCACTTGTGGCTGCCCCCTCTTTCCACTTTTGCCTGGCTTACCCCGCCCGCATGGCGCGCGGCGGAACTGAAGCTGCGCTCGATCCCACCGACGGCGTCGTGCCGACGAGCCTATTTTTCTAGCTGCCGCGATAGGTCGAATAGCTCCACGGCGTGACCAGCAGCGGCACGTGATACTGGCCTTCCGGCTCGCTGACGGCAAAGCGCAGCGGGATCTCATCGAGGAACGGCGGATCGGACTGTGGCACGTTTCGCTCGGCGTAATATCTGGCGACGCTGAAGCGGAGTTCGTAACGGCCGATCGGCAGCGGACGGCCGCCGATCAGCGGCTGGTCGGTGCGGCCGTCGGCATTTGTCACCGCGCGCGCGATGACGCGGTTCTCGCCGAGGGTCGCGAGCTCGACGAGCTCAACCGGGATGCCCGGTGCCGGCTTGCCAATCTGATTGTCCAGCACAAGCGTCGAGAGCCGGCCGTGCACCTTCAGCTTGTCGTCCGCAATGACGAGCTGATCCAGGCGCAGCGCCGCGATGCGGCCGATTTCCTCGATGGCACGTCGCGTCTCGGTCTTCGCGATATTGAGCAGCCGCGTCTCGCAGTCGCGCAGCACCGAATCCCTGGTGTGACGGCGCAAGCAGACGATATAGGGAAAGCCGAACTTCACGCGGTAAGCGTTGTCGGCGCGCCCGAACGCCGCGTATTCGGGCTCCGACAGCCGGTCGAGCCCGGCTCTGTTCTGCTCGTCGGCCGTTTCCGCCCTAAGGCCGGCGGCAGGTAGCGTCTTGCTCGCGAGATCGGGATGGGCGCGGATCAACGACAGCTGAACGTCGGGCTCGGCGCTCTGGATCGCCGCAATCAGCGCGGCGTGGAGCTGATTGATGCCTGTGAAGGGCCGCTTTGCCGCAAGCTGCCCGGCGAGCCACGGCGAACATTCGACGACGCCGGCAAGCGCCGCAACGAAGTCGTCCCTGCTGGCGGCATTGAGATCGGCGAGCGAGATCTGTGACATCTCACCCGATCTCGAATGCGTCGGCGGCCAGATGGGCGTGCTTGTCGTGCCAGTGCTGCGCGATCTGCAATCGGGTCGGCACCCAGACGCGCTCGTGCTTGCCGATATAATCCAGGAAGCGGATCAGGCCCGCCGCGCGGCCGGGCCGGCCGGCGAGGCGGCAGTGCAGGCCGACCGACATCATCTTCGGTGCGGTCTGCCCTTCCGCATAAAGCACGTCGAAGGCGTCCTTCAGGTAGGTGAAGAACTGTTCGCCTTCGGCAAACCCTTGCGGGTTGATGAAGCGCATGTCGTTGGCATCCAACGTGTAGGGAATGAAGAGCTGCTTGCCGCCCGGTCCCCTTACCCAATAGGGCAGATCATCGGCATAGGAGTCGCAGAGATAGAGGAAGCCGCCTTCCTCCATCAGCAGCCGGTTGGTGTTGATCGAGGAGCGCCCCGTGTACCAGCCGAGCGGCCGCGATCCTGTTGCCTCGGTGTGGACGCGGATCGCCTCCGTAATCTCGGCGCGCTCCTGCGCCTCGGTCATGTCCTTGTGCTCGATCCATTTCAGGCTGTGGCTCGCGATGTCCCAGCCCGATTCCTTCATCGCTGCGACGATCTCGGGATTACGCTTGAGCGCGGTGGCGACGCCGAACACGGTCGTCGGCCACTTCCGCTCGTTGAACATCCGCCACAACCGCCAGAAGCCGGCGCGCGAGCCATATTCGAACATCGATTCGATATTGGCGTGGCGCTGGCCCGGCCAGGGCTGCGCGCCGAGGACATCGGACAAAAAGGCTTCCGAGGCTCGGTCCCCATGCAAAATGTTGTTCTCGCCGCCCTCCTCGAAATTGACGACGAACTGCACTGCGACCCGCGCGTTGCCGGGCCACTGCGGATGCGGCGGGTTGCGGCCATAACCGCGGAGATCGCGCGGGTAGCGGGGCTCAGTCACTCAGACTTCCTCGAAGCGAATCGGCTGCGCGCCCTTCCACAACACGCTCTTGCCCAGCGTCGCCAGATTCTCGAGCCCCGAGGTCAGGGTGATGAAGTGGTTACCCGCGAGCTGGCCCATCTTGCTCGCGAAATGAACGCCGCCATAGGCGAGCAGGATCTCGGTCTCGCTGATACCGCCGGGGTAGAGGATGATCTGACCGGGCGCGGGGTAGCTGGTGTGGTTCTCATAGCCGACCCCGAAATCGAGGTCGCCGAGCGGCATCCATACGCCCTCGCCGCTCCAGCGCACATGGATGATGTGGCTTTCGAACGGCAGCGCCTTGCGGAAAGCGGCGACGGTCTTGGGCGCCAGTTCCTCCTCGAAGCGGGCATCGAAGGTGAAGTCGCCGGCACGGATAACGAGTTTGCTCATCTCATCTCTCTGGATCAGGGCCAGCGGCCCCACGGATCACTTCCAAGCAAAAAGCATTCCCGACAGTTTCGCGCAAGTGGCGCGGCAGCGTCTCGCATGTCCTGGGCATCGGCCGGCTTGCGATCCGGCATGCCCGCTCGCCGGAAAGCTCGATGACCCATTGAACCGGATTGCGAGTGGCAAGTCCACGGGCGCTCCCGTTTTCCCAATGCTCCAATCGTCGCCATCATTCCCCGCGAAGGCGGAGAATGCAGTACGCCGCGGCTGCTCGGCCAATCACTCGGACCTCCGGAATACTGGATCGCCCGTCTTCGCGGGCGATGACAGCGAACGTGAGATGGCAAGACACGCCTTCTTGTTCTCGCGGCTGATCCACCCGAGCTTTGCTTGATCGCTCCGCCCTCTCGTCCAAGAGGGCGCAGGGAAGGCCGGGTGCCGGCGGCACCCGCGGTCTGCTGCGCAAAAAGGTGCACGCAGGAAACCGCACAGCAGCATACAGGTG